>RCNI01000061.1_pt1 | contig 69114 bp, 60 predicted proteins | sample 2041151 | NCBI WGS metagenome assembly RCNI01 (sample SAMN09708214, study PRJNA481090) | feces metagenome | isolation source: feces | place: Antarctica: Albino Rookery
AATGTGTTAAGAAGTACGATGCTCTCTTTGGGGCATCGTACTTTTTGCGTCCGAAACGGACTTTCGTGCCATTCGCAAATGATAAAAATACTTGAAAAAACAGAGAATGGTACTACAATGTGGTTAGCTCGTACTAACCACAAGCGGGAGGATTACAATATGGGAAATGCTGACAGCTATCTTGACCCAAGGCGAGTAAGAAAACAGCAGATATAGGCGCAGGAGAGCCGCACACGGGTCTGCAAGAACGACTGGGCGGTGGAAGTGAATTCCGGAAATGGTGAGCTTGGATTAGGATATGATTATCTGGAATGTGCTATCTGCAAGCTTTGCCGGGATGAAAGGTGCTTTGAGCTTGCAAAGTATATGTGTAAACTTGACTTCATGTTTGCAGATATTATGGGTATGCGACTGGAACGCACATCTACACTGGCTGACGGAGGAAAGAAATGCGATTTTCGCTTTTACCGGAAATAAGCATGTTACGAAAAAGTAAGGAACTCACCATATGCTGATCGTATGATAAGCAAAGGGAGACGGACGCACCTCCAATAGGTTAGGAGGAGACGAAGAGGTTAACGGTGGCAGCAGCTGCTGCTGTTTCCGGAATGGTCACGAGGGTGCTTTTGACAAAAAATAACAGCCAAGAGAAAAACTCTTAGCTGTTACTTGGTGGGGGAGGACGGATTCGAACCATCGAAGCGAAACGCAGCAGATTTACAGTCTGTCCCCTTTGGCCACTCGGGAACTCCCCTTTGGTTACGTCTTGTGGAGCCGGTAGACGGACTCGAACCCCCGACCTACTGATTACAAATCAGTTGCTCTACCAACTGAGCTATACCGGCGGGTCTCACACAGAACACGCTTATTATACCATGGGATACGAAAATGTCAAGCGTTTTTTGCAATTTTTTTAAATAATTTTTTGGGAAAGATTTAATGCGTAAAAATATGAGGTGAACAGGGGGAAAATGCCCTTTTTTAGAACAAACCCGGTCAGCCATAAGGCTGACCGGGAAAACTATTTTACAGTTCGATATCCATCTTGGAAATGACAGAAGCACAGCGGGGGCACAGACCCTCAGCATTGGCAGCTTCGGAGTGCATCCAGCAACGGGGGCACTTGGTGCCCTTGGCCTCGGTGACACCGATGGTCAGATCGGGGTAGTTGGCACCCTTACCGATCTCGGCACCTTCCTCGGCAGCACCCCAGGTGCAGGAGGAGACAATGCAGATCTCGGACAGGTTCAGACCCTCACAGGCGGCCTTCAGAGCCTGGTCAGCGGTCTCCAGAGAGACATGAGCTTCCAGAGCTTTACCGATTCTCTTGTCGGCACGAGCCTTCTCCAGAACGCCGTTGACGTCCTGACGCAGCTTGACGATGGTAGCCCACTTTGTCATGGTATCCTCAGCCAGAGCATATTGCTTGAAATCCTCGGGCATCTGATTCAGAAGAATGTTGCGGACATCGTCGCCCTCACGATGAGGCATTGCCTGCCAGATCTCGTCACAGGTGAAGCTAAGGATGGGGGCAAACAGCTTTGCCATAGCATCGACGATCAGATACAGAGCGGTCTGAGCGGAACGGCGGCGCAGGCCATCCTTTTCCTCACAGTACAGACGATCCTTGATGATATCCAGATAGAAGCTGGACAGCTCGACAACACAGAAGTCATTGATGGCGTGAGCAACTACATGGAACTCGTAGTCCATATAGGCCTTGCGGACTTCGGCAACCAGCTCGTTCAGCTTGGTCAGAGCCCACTTGTCCAGCTCTTCCATGTCGGCAGGAGCAACCATATTGGTGTTGGGATCGAAGTCAGCCAGGTTACCCAGGCAGTAACGGGCGGTGTTACGGAACTTCAGGTAGTTCTGGCTCAGCTGCTTGATGATCTCCTTGGAGCAGCGGACATCGGCGTGGTAGTCGGCAGAACCGGACCACAGACGCAGAATATCAGCACCGAAGTCCTTGATGAGGTCAGCAGGATCGACGCCATTGCCCAGAGATTTGTGCATTGCACGACCCTGTCCGTCAACAACCCAGCCGTGTGTCAGGACTTCCTTGAAGGGAGCACCGTTGCCCAGAGCGCCAACAGAAGTCAGCAGAGAGGACTGGAACCAACCACGGTACTGGTCAGCACCCTCCAGATAAACATCAGCAGGCCACAGCTCGGGGTTGTTGTGATGCAGAGAAGCGTAGTGGGTAGAACCGGAGTCAAACCAGCCGTCCAGGGTATCGGTTTCCTTCTCGAAGCCGTGAGCCTTGCCGCAGTGGGGACAAACCAGTCCTTCGGGGATCAGATCCTCGGCTTCCTTCTCAAACCAGATGTTGGAACCGTGCTCGTCAAACAGCTTGGAGATGTGCTCAATGGTCTCAGGGGTGCAGACAGGCTTGCCGCATTCCTTACAGTAGAACACGGGGATGGGCAGACCCCAGCGACGCTGACGGGAAATACACCAGTCGGCACGTTCCTTAATCATGCTGACCATACGGTCACCGCCCCATGCAGGCAGCCACTTGACACCATCACATGCGGCAGCAGCCTCATCCTTGAAGGATTCGACGGAGCAGAACCACTGAGGAGTAGCACGGAAGATGATGGGGTTCTTACAACGCCAGCAGTGGGGGTAGGAGTGAACGATTTCTTCGGAAGCGAAGAGCATACCGCTTTCTTTCATATCGGCCAGAATCACAGGATTGGACTCGTCGGTCTTCATACCTGCGTACTTGCCGGCGTAGTCGGTGTGACGTCCACGGTCATCCACGGGGACAACCAGATCCATGCCGTAGCGCATGCAGGTCTGATAGTCATCTGCACCAAAGCCGGGGGCGGTGTGGACACAGCCCGTACCGGAATCCATGGTGACGTACTCAGCGTTCACCAGACGGGAGGTCTTGGGCAGGAAGGGGTGGTTAGCCAGCATATTCTCAAAGAAGCTGCCGGGATAGGTTGCCAGAACCTCATAGTTCTCAAAACCGCCCATCTTCATGACCTTCTCCATCAGAGCTTCTGCCATGATATAGGTCTCACCGTTGTCGGCCTTGACCAGAACGTAGGAATCACGGGGATGCAGGCAGATACCCATATTGCCGGGCAGAGTCCAGATGGTGGTGGTCCAAATGACGAAGTAGGTCTTGCTGAGGTCAAACTGGCTCAGCTTGCCCAGATCGTCAGCAATGGGGAACTTGACGTAGACAGAGGTACAGGGATCATCCTGGTACTCGATTTCGGCCTCTGCCAGTGCAGTTTCGTCCTTGGGGCACCAGTACACGGGCTTCAGACCCTTGTAAATGTAGCCTTTCTGGTACATGGAGCCGAAAATCTTGATTTCTTCAGCTTCAAAGTGGCGATCCATGGTGCGGTAGGGATGCTCCCAGTCGGCAACAACGCCCAGACGCTTAAAGCCAGCCATCTGGCGCTGGATATAGCTCTCAGCAAACTCCTCACAGGCGGTACGGAACTCAGGCACAGGCATAGCCTTACGGTTCAGCTTGTTTTTCTTGATGATGGCAGACTCGATGGGCATGCCGTGGTTATCCCAGCCGGGAACATAGGGGGTGTAGTAACCCATCATGGCGTGGCTGCGCACGATGAAGTCCTTCAGGGTCTTGTTCAGGGCGTGACCCATGTGAATATCGCCGTTGGAGAAAGGAGGGCCGTCGTGCAGGACGAAACGGGGCTTATCCTTGTTCTTCTCCAGCATGGTGTTGTACAGATCCTGCTCCTCCCAGCGCTTGAGCATGGCAGGCTCTCTGGCAGGCAGGCCGGCCTTCATGGGGAAGTCGGTCTTGGGTGTGATGATGGTGTTTTTGTATTCCATGGAAAATACCTCCAGTAAGAAATTCAGGGTATAAATGAAAAGCGCCTTTGTCTCCTAAATAAGAGACAAAGGCGCATAAACCTCTGCGGTACCACTCTTGTTCCGGTGTTTTAATCCGGCACTCGACAGCGCTGTATCGGGCGCAAATCGGCGCAGCCTACTGATCGCAGACGTTCGGTGCGCTGCTCCGAGGTGATACGAGGCCGCGTTTTCGCTGCTGCCTTGCACCAACCGGCAGTTCTCTGAAGCGATGGACAGCGGCTGCCTGTCCTCATCAAAGCGTTGGGGTTATAAAGAGCTTATCTTAGCCCTGAGAATTCATGCCGTAGTTGCGGCCGAACTGCAGGTTAGCAAACTTGCTGGTGGTAGTGGCGTTGACGGGATGCTTAGGCTCGGCCTTGGGAGCGTGCTCCTCAGTGGTGCCCACCAGAGCTTCCAGATTCTGGGAAATCTCGTCTGCCACAGCGTCAGTATTGACATTTGCTTCCTCATTGGCACTGTCGTAGTCAAAGAACTTGCTCTCGGACTTGTTGACAGCGGGAGTGTTGGCCTGCTTGATACGATCCAGAGCAGTGACGCAGGAACGCAGCTGGTTCTGAATTTCGTCAATTTTGGCAGCGGCAATCTTCTTAGCCTCGTCCACACGGGCATTCTCAGCGGCAATCAGATTGCGGCTGTTCTGAACGCTTTCGTTGGCAGTGACGTTAGCATCAGAAAGCATCTGAGAGCATCTGACTTCTGCCTCACGAACCATCTTGTCGCAGGTTTTCTGAGCATTGACAATGGCATCTTTCATGCTGGCTTCGTTCTTGCGATACTCCTCCAGCTTGCCAACCAGAACACGCATTTTGCTCTTGAGCAGTGCGTTTTCCTTGTACAAAGTTGCATAGTCTTCGGTCAGAGGCTCCAGAAATTCATCAACAGCCTGCATATCATAGCCGCCAAAGCGAGCTCTGCTGAAAGAGATCTGATCGATTTGCTGCGGTGTAAACATATCTTATTCTCTCCCGTTCATTGATTAAATATAGCTTTCAACTTCGGCCTGCAGGCTCTCCAAATCGCCAATCACTTCCATATTGTGAGGGCAGAACAGGTAAGCAGACTGAGCGATCTTCTTGACGGAGCCGTCAACAGCGTAGACACAGCCGGACAGGAAGTCCACAACACGGCGGGACATGGCCTTATCTACATTTTCCAGATTGACGACAACAGCCTTGCGGTTACGCAGATCATCTGCGGCCTTAGAGGTGTCGTTGAAGCTGGTAGGACGGAACAGAACCACTTCCTGCTTGGCAGCGGAACGCATGTTCAGAACCTGACCGTTGAAGCCGTTGGAGCTGTTGGAGACAGAAGAGCTATTGTTGACAGACAGATTGGGGGTAGAGCCAAAGCTGGCTGCAAACTCGTCATCATCATCCTCAGCGGTGGTCACAGGAGCCGCACGGCGGGGACGGGGAGCGGGTTCTTCTGCTGCATCTTCGTAATCATCCATATATTCGTCATCGTAATCATCGTATTCGTCATCTGCATAAGGCTGGGTAAACTTTTTTACATTATCCCAAAAACTCATATCTAATTTATCCTCCTAATATGTTCACATCATTTATGATGAATCATGGCGTAATTTCGGGGGCCAAAAATGGCCGTGCCAATGCGGATCATGGTGCTTCCGCAGGCGATGGCATCTGCATAGTCATCGGACATACCCATGGACAAGCAGTCTACCAAAACATTATCGTACTTTTTTCTCATTATGTCAACAGAAAGGTTGAAAATTTCTTGAAAAAATTTGCGATTATCCCCCGGATTTTGGCTGATTGGAGGAATTGCCATCAGTCCTTTGACCCGAATATTGGAAAAATCGGGAATTTGTTCGATAACTGGCAGAATTTCGTCAGTGGAAAAACCGCTCTTGCTTTCCTCTTGGCCGATGTTGATTTCCAGCAGGATATCCTGCACGATTCCCTGCTTGGCGGCCTCTGCCTGGACGGCTTCCAGCAGCTTCATGCGGTCAACACTCTGAATCAGATCGACCTTGCCGACTACCTGCCTGACCTTATTGGTTTGCAGGTGTCCGATGAAATGGACAGGGACACCGACATAGGCGTTTTCTGCCATTTTTGCGGTCAGCTCCTGTACCCGGTTTTCGCCACAGCAGTCAACTCCGGCGGCGATTGCCTCCCGGACGGCTTGGGCATCATTCATTTTTGTAGCAGCGCAGAGTTGGATTTCCTTGGGATCACGGCCGCAGGCGATGGCGGCCTCTGCAATCCGCTGCCGAATCACAGCGATGTTTTGAGCAATGGACATGATAAGCCTTCTTTCTATGAATAGATACTGCGGAGCAGGGAACGTAAAAAACTGTCCGCCGTGGTGTCATCAATATTTTTCGGCAGCGTATGGGTTACGGTGTGCAAATAATAAAGGCGGCGGAAACTTACTCCGTCGCCTTTTTGCTTATGCAGTAGCAGCTGCCTTCAGTGGCCGAATGGGTGCCAGTGTAGAGATGGCATGTTTGTAGATCATCTGCTGCTTTCCATCACTTACCAGCACCACCACAAAGCTGTCAAAGCCCGTGACGATTCCTCGGAGCTGGAAGCCATTCATCAGGAAAAGTGTGACAGGAACTTTATCCCGGCGGACCTCCTTCAAAATAGCGTCCTGTAAATTGATTGTATCAGACATATGTATACCCTCTTTCTTTGGAATACACATATCTTAGCACGTTTCATGTGTCGCTTTTGAAAATAACGTGTCGGGCTTGGCGCAGAATTTCTTCTGAACCTTCTTCGGGGTGTCTTGTGAGCCAGTGGATGTCCTTGTTTCGCTTGAACCAGGTCAGCTGGCGTTTGGCGTAATGTCGGGAGGATTTCTGAACCTCCTCGGCGGCCTCTGCAATGGAGCACTGACCTTCCAGAGCACCTACAAATTCCTTGTAGCCAATGGCCTGCATAGCTGTGCACTTTTCTGGAATTCCGGAAGATAACAGTTCCTGAATCTCCTGAATCAGCCCTGTTTTCAGCATGATATCCACTCTCAGGTTGATTCTGTCATAGAGTAGACTGCGGGGATCAAAGTCCAGTCCCAGCCAAAGTGGGGTGAATTTGGGTGGGATTTTTTTGGTGCGGAGATTGTGGGCGGTGATGGTTTCGCCGGTTTCCTGATATACCTCCAAAGCCCGGATAATGCGCTTGCGGTCAGCCAGATGGAGCTTGGTGGCGGCATCTGGGTCAATGTCCCGGAGCCAGTTGAGCATAAATTCCATGCCCTGCTCGTCGGCCTGCGCTTCCAGACGCTCCCGACATCCGGTGGATGGAAAAGGAGCGAAGTCGTTGCCCTTGATAAGGCTGTCCATGTAAAGACCGGTACCGCCGGCAATAATGGCGGTTTTTCCACGAGCCACAATATCTTCTACGATGGGGGTGGCCATTTCGCAGTACCGGCTGACGGAAAAATCCTCGTCCGGCTCGGCGACATCAATCATGTGATGGGGGATGCCCTGCTTTTCCTCCTCGGTAGGCTTGGCGGTTCCAATGTCCATGCGCTTGTAGATCTGCATGGAGTCGCAGGACACCACCTCGCCGTTGCACAGCTTGGCAAGCTCCACCGCCAGAGCGGTTTTGCCGGAGGCAGTAGGTCCGGCGATGCAAATGATATTGTTCATAGGAACCTCCCAAACTAACTTCGTTTGAATTGCTTTTCCAGCTGTTTTTTGCTCAATGTAATGCAGATTGGTCTGCCGTGGGGACAGTATTTCAGGTCTTCTCGCTCCATGACCTGCTTTACCAGAGCCAGAAGCTCTGCATCGTCGGAAATCCAGCCGGCTTTGATGGCGGCCTTGCAGGCAACGGTATGGAGGATTTCGTCCCGAACGGTATCTTTTTCCTCGTGGCGGCCGTTCAGCAAATCGGAAGCCAGAGATTCGACTGCATCTGCGGCATTCTCCGGAGACAAATCCATGGGAATCTGGCGTAATACCACCGTATTTTCGCCAAATTCATCGATTTCAAAGCCCAGCTCCTCCAGCATGGCACGATTTGCCAGCAATTCTCCGGCGGCACTGGGACCAAGACGGACAGGGATGGGAGCCAAAAGAGACTGGGCGGAGATTTTCTCCTGATTTGCTTTCAGCTTTTCGAATAGAATCCGCTCATGAGCGGCATGCTTGTCAATAAGAAAGGCGTTGTCACCCTGCTCCACAATGATGTAGGAATTGTACAGCTCACCTACCATTTTCCAGTCTGCCACAGTGGGCATGTCCATAGCGGTCTGCTCTGCTTCGGCTTCTTGAGGCACAGGCGGAGGAGCGGGAACGGGCTTAGGAGCCTCTACAATCCTGACCTGAGGAATGGGGGCGGGAGAGGGGAAAGAGGGCGTTTGGGGCAGAATCACCGACTCCCGCAGGGGCGGCAATGTGGTCTGCTGTATTTTAGCGGCAGTGGCAGCAGCGGCCTCCGGCTTTGGCTTGGGAGATTCCCTGACGGCGGTGGAGAAGGTGCGGAATTCCTCTGCTGTCATGGTGCGGAAGAAGTTCTCCTGTTTGACGATTGGGGCCTTCGGCGGTTGGCTGGGGGCGACCGGTTCTGCCTTCGGTGCAGGCTTAAACTGCACGTTGGGACGGTCGGGTGTTTTATTCAGTGCTCCCAGAACGCCATAGTGTACGCAGTCGAACACTGATTTTTCCGACAGGAATTTGACCTCGGTTTTTGCCGGGTGGACGTTTACGTCTACGGTGTTGGCAGGGAGCGCCAGGTGCAGAACGCAAGCGGGGAATTTGCCGACCATGATCTGGTTACGGTAGGCCTCTTCTAAGGCGGATATCAACAGCTTGGATTTGACGGGACGACCGTTGACAAAAAAGGTCTGGTGTGCCCGACTGGGTCTGGAATCTGTGGGCTTGGAAACGTAGCCGGTGAGAGAATACTGCTCCCAGCGGCTGTCAACCTTGACCATGTGAGCACACTCTCTGCCGTAAATACAGTAGACGGCGGCTTCCAGCTTTCCGGTACCGGGGGTGGACAGCACTTCTTTGCCGTCACGGAGCATCCGATAGGCAACACTGGGATGCGCCAGTGCCTGCATCTGCACGGCAGCGGTGACTCTGGAGCCTTCTATGGTATCGGATTTCATAAACTTCATCCGGGCGGGGGTGTTGAAAAACAGATCCCGCACGATGATCGTGGTGCCGTCAGGACAGCCGGCTTCGGTGCGCTCGGTGATTTCACCGGCTTCCAGATGAAGGCTGACACCTTCAATGCTGGAGGGGGTCTTGGTCATCAGGTCGATGCGGCTGACGGAAGCAATGGCGGCAAGAGCTTCGCCACGGAAACCCATGGTGCCAATGGCAGCCAGATCTTCTGCAGAGCGGAGCTTGGAGGTGGCGTGACGTAGAAATGCGGTTTGGGCATCCTCCGCAGTCATGCCGCAGCCGTTATCTGTGACACGCAGAAAGGTCATGCCGCCATCTCGGATTTCCACGGTGACCTTGGATGCACCGGCATCCACCGCATTTTCCAGCAGCTCCTTTACCACGGAGGCAGGACGCTCCACCACCTCGCCGGCGGCTATTAAGTTGGCAATATGGGGGGATAATTGGATGATTTTCGGCATAAGGCTACCTCATTATAAAAATGCTATGGCATTGATTACCATGTGGATGAGGATGGGCGTGAGGATAGATTCCGAGCTGGCATAGCTCCAGGCAAGGCAGATACCTGCCGGGATGTACTGCAGAAAGCTGAGAATCAAATAGGTGGGAGAGTAGCTTCCGATGAAGCCAATCATGTGGATTGCGGCAAAGAAACAGACAGAAATCACATAGGCCAGGGTGCGGCTTTTGGCATAGAGACCGCCAAACACCAGACCCCGATAAAACAGCTCCTCTACCGGCGGCACCAGAAGCACAGTACCAATCAGCATCAAGAGGTAATGCTCATCTGACATGGCGAAAATCGCAGCATCGTTAAGATTTTGAAATTGCGGGCCAGTGTCGGTGAAGATGTAAAATTTGGGGAAAAAGTAGAATAGCAGGTCGTTGAGCAGGATGGTTGCTACCTGACTGATGATAAAGCCAAGGATTGCCTTCCAGAAAATTCCACGGATTCTGCCGTGAATATCCTGAAAGGTTTTTCCTAAAAAGCGACGAAAAATCCAGCCAACTACCAGAAAATTGATGCAGAAAAAAATAAAATTCAGAATGGCCTCGCTATTATTAGGTATCAACAGCTCCATGGCGGACAGCAAAATCGAGGGCAGGAGAAGTAACTGGAAAAGCAGATATGACCAGCCCAGAACCTGTTCTTTTCGTGTCATGGGGATATAGAGAAGATTTACATTTTTCATAGCTTATCCTAACATTTTCTTCAGCTTGTACAGTTCGTTCATGGCTTCAATGGGAGTCAGGGTCTCAACGGAAATGGATTCCAGGGCGGCACAGATCTGCTGACTTCTCAAATCCATCATGCTGATTTGGTCGTCAGGCTCCTCTGCCTTGGGGGCAGCATGTACCACGCCTGCTTCGCTTTCCAGCTCCTGCAGGATTTCCCGTGCCCGGCTGATGACCACGTTGGGAATGCCGGCCAGCTTGGCAACTTCAATACCGTAGCTGTCATCCGTTGCACCGGGGACAATTTTACGCAGGAAAATCATCTGGTCTCCACGCTTTTTTACGGCAATGTTGTAATTTTTGACGTTGGGGAGCTTGTCCTCCATGGTGGAAAGCTCGTGGTAGTGGGTAGCAAACAGAGTTTTTGCGCCCAGACGCTTGGGATTGGCGGCATATTCCAGTACGGCTCTTGCGATGGACATGCCATCGTAGGTAGAGGTGCCACGCCCGATTTCGTCCAGAATCAGCAGGCTTCGGGAGGTGGCATATTTGAGGATTGATGCAACCTCTGCCATTTCCACCATGAAGGTGGACTGACCGGAGGCAAGGTCGTCGCTGGCACCAATTCGGGTAAATACCCGGTCTACAAGTCCAATGCGAGCGGAACGTGCAGGGACGAAAGAGCCCATTTGCGCCATCAGCACAATCAGAGCCACCTGACGCATATAGGTGGATTTACCTGCCATGTTGGGGCCTGTGATGATGGAAACCTGATTGTCCTTGGCTCCCAACTGGGTATCGTTGGGGACAAAGAGGGAATCCTTCAGCATCACCTCTACCACAGGGTGGCGGCCGTCGGTGATGGAAATGTCACTGCCCAGAGTGATTTCGGGGCGGCAGTAGCCACGCTGTACGGCAACACAGGCCAGAGAACACAGCGTATCAGCGGTAGCCACGGCGGATGCGGTGAGCTGTACCCGGGCGGCTTGCTGCGCAAGGTGTTCACGCAACTGTGTAAAAATCTGGTACTCAAGGGCGGTCAGTCGCTCTTTGGCGGTAAGCACCTGATTTTCCAGTTCCTTCAGCTCTTGGGTGATGTAGCGTTCGCAGTTGGTCAGGGTCTGCTTGCGGACGTAATGATCAGGCACCTGATCCACAAAGGATTTGGAAACCTCAATATAGTAGCCAAATACCCGGTTAAATCCTACTTTCAGGGTGCGGATACCGGTTTTTTCTTTTTCGGATGCTTCGATGGCGGCGATGGTGCCGGAACCGCCCTCCATGATGTCTCGCAGACGGTCAGCGTCCTCGTTGGCACCCTTACGAATGATGCCGCCTTCCCGGATGGTCAGAGGAGGCTCGTCCACGATGGTATTTTCAATATAATCGGCGCAGTCGGTTAGTGGATCGATGGCTTGTTCTAACTTGCGAAGCAGGGGAGACTCTGTCTTGCGCAGCTGCTCCTTGACGTAGGGCAGTGCCCGGAAACCTCTGGCAAGCCCCAGCAAATCTCGGCAGTTGACCGTTCCGGTGACTACACGGGTCATCACACGCTCCAAATCGGAGACATCCCGCAGGGCGTCTTCCAGCTCGCCACGGGTGATGGTGCCGTTTACAAGCTCCTCCACGGCGGACTGCCTGCGTCCGATTTCCACCGGATCAAGCAGGGGCTTTTCCAGCCAGGAGCGGAGCATTCTGCCGCCCATGGCGGTGTGGGTTTTGTCGAGGACCCACAGCAGAGTGCCTTTCTTTTCCTTGGAGCGCATGGTTTCTGTCAGTTCCAGATTCCGCCGGGCATCCAGGTCAAGCTCCATAAACTTACCGGTGGTATAATACTGCAATTCCCGGATATGAGCCAAATCGTTTTTCTGGACAAACAGGAGGGTTTGCAGTAGGGTGCCGCTGGCAATAATAGCAGCAGGCAGACCGGTCAGACCAAGCTCGGCAAGATCTTTTCCAAAGTGATTCTGGAGCAGCTCCTCTGCTTGCTCCAAATCGAACTGCTCAGGCTTTCCTTCGTCCACACAGCAGCTGAGCCTGTGGAAAAGGGCATCGTCAATGGTGTCGCACCGGACATCGGCACCACCCCGGATGACCTCGCTGGGAGAAAAACGACCCAGTTCAGAGGCTACGCTCTGAGCATCAGAGCAGACGGTTGCAAAGAACACGCCGGTGGACACGTCACAGAATGCAAGACCAAATTTGCCGCCTTCACCGTATACGCAGCCCATGTAGTTGTTGCGGCTTTCGTCCAGCATGCAGCTTTCGGTGACAGTGCCGGGGGTGACGATGCGGGTGATGTCACGCTCTACAATGCCTTTTGCGGTGGCGGGGTCTTCCATTTGCTCACAGATGGCAACCTTGTAGCCCTTCTGCACCAGCCTTGCGATGTAGGAGTCCACGGAGTGGAAAGGGACACCGCACATGGGGGTTTGCTCCTCCTTGGGCTTGCCACGGTCACGGGTGGTCAGGGTCAGATCCAGCTCCTTGGCTGCAACCTTTGCATCCTCGTCGAACATTTCATAAAAGTCACCCAGTCGGAAAAACAGAATGCAGTCTTGGTTATTTTCTTTGATTTGATAATACTGACGCTTCATTGGCGTCATTTCGTTATTTGATGCGGCCATGATATCAGTCCTTATCTGCAAGTGTGCCGGTTAGACTCCAAGTGGAAGCACCGGTGATGGTGATATTCCGGAAAGAGCCGATGAGCTGCTCATTACCATCGAAACGAACCAGACGACCGCCTTCGGTACGGGCGGTGAGCTGACCGTTGTCGGTGCCGTCGATCAGGCAGCGGAGTGTTCTTCCAATGTAGGATTTATGGATTTCCTCGGAGATGGCATTCTGAACAGCGCAGAGCCTGTCAAAACGACGATTTTTCTCCTCCTTGGGGGTGGGGTCGTCCATCTCGGCAGCAGGGGTGCCTGCCCGGGGGGAGAAGATAAAGGTAAAGAGGGAATCGTAGTGAACCTGCTCAATCAGGGAGATGGTCTCTTCAAATTCCTCCTCGGTTTCTCCGGGGAAGCCTACGATGACATCGGAGGTCAGCACCAGATCCGGCATGACGGACTTGGCGTACTCCACCAGAGACAGGTACTTTTCCCGGTCGTAGTGGCGGTTCATGGCCTGAAGCACTCTGGAAGAACCGGACTGGAAGGGAAGATGCAGCTGTTTTGCGATTTTGGGGTACTTTGCCATGGTGTCGTAGAGCTTCTTTCCGGCGTCACGAGGGTGGCTGGTCATAAATCGGATCAGAAAGTCGCCGGGAATCTGGGCAATTTCTGCCAGCAGGTCGGAAAAGTCGAAATCCTCTGCCAGATCCTTGCCGTAGGAATTGACGTTCTGACCCAGCAGGGTGATTTCCTTGCATCCATTTTCAATCAGGCAGCGGCACTCGGCCAGAATATCCTCTTTCTGGCGGCTGCGTTCCCGGCCACGGACGTAGGGAACGATGCAATAGGTGCAGAAATTGTTGCAGCCGTACATGATGGAGACCCAAGCCTTCAGGGTGTTATCCCGCACCTGAGGGATACCCTCAGCGATGGAACCGGCTTCGTCTTCAATGTAGAACTGCCGCTTTTGCTTGCTCAGCACGTTCCACAGAATTTCCGGGAACTGCCACAGGTGATGGGTAGAGAACACACCGTCCACATGGGGGAAGCTTTTCTTGATGCGGTCAGATACCTTTGTCTCACCGGCCATGCAGCCGCAGAGGAAAATTTTCTGACCGGGATGGCGGCGCTTGGTGTGGGTCAGGGCACCTAAGTTGCCGAAAACACGCTGTTCTGCGTGCTCACGGATGGCACAGGTGTTCATCACCACCACGTCGGCCCCCTCTGCCTCGTGGGTAATGGCGTAGCCGCTTTGCACCAGATAACCTCTGAGCTTTTCGGAGTCGGCTTCATTCTGCTGGCAGCCGTAGGTCTCAACGTAGGCCAGAGGCGTTTCGTTTTTGTCGTGCCAATAAGCGGCAATTTTATCGCAAAAGGCAAACTGACCTTCCAGCTGGCCTTCGGTAATGACAGTGGTTTTTGTGTTCATAGGTAAAACCTCCGATGATACTTTCTCAATTCTACATACTAACATTTTTTGACCATTTTTTCAAGGGTGAGTACCTGCAAAACGAAGATTCCTGTAAATAAATTGTAACATTACTTGAAATTATTGGCACTGCATGATAGACTGTGCTGGTATGACTACACCAAGAAAGAGGAATATGCATGAAGTGTAAATATTGTCAGGCAGATCTGGAAGAGGGCAATCCCGTTTGTCCTGTCTGCGGAAAAGAAAATGAAGTCGCAGAACAGGAAACCCTGGAGAGCGTGATTCCTGAGGAAGAAACTGTTCTCACAGCACAGGAAGAAGCAGCTTCCATGCCGGAAGATGAGACAGAAGAGACTGCTTCTGTATCCGAGGAGCAGGCGGAGGAAGGCGCGCCTGTGCCAGAGGAGCAGAGCAATGGGGAAGAACCTGTGGAGCAAGAAGCTCCCCAGATGAAGGAAGGAATTAAGATCAGCTCCGGCAAGCTGGCAATGGCCATTGTAGCCGGCGTTCTGGTTCTGGCGATTGTAGTGTCTCTGGTGCTCAGCGGTATGTCCGGTAAATCCGGCAACAAGGATGCTACCGGCGCAGCCAGCACAGTAACAGAGGTTCCGGGTATGATTCCTCCCGATGGAGATCCCAACGGTGTCACCTGCAAGGGCACCTATACTGTAAGCGACAAGGAGGCTCTTGCAGCCAAGGATACTGTCGTCGCTACCATGGGCGGTAAGGAACTGACCAATGCAGATTTGCAGATCTATTACTGGATGCAGGTTTACGCATTCATCAATGAGTTCGGCCAGTACGGTCCTATGGTTGGAATGGATTTTAGCAAGCCTCTGGATACCCAGATGTACACGGACAAGGAAGGCGCTTCCATGACCTGGCAGCAGTACTTCCTGATGAGTGCCATCGACGCATGGCAGCGCTATCAGTCCTTGGCTTTGGAAGCAGAAGCAGCTGATTTCCAGCTGGATGAGAAGGTTCAGGAGCTTCTGACTGACCTGCGTCAGGATATGGAGAAAAATGCACAGGCTCAGAAGTTTGACAGTGTAGAAGCTATGGTGCAGGACTCCGCCGGCCCCGGCAGCACTGTGGATGCTTATCTGAAGTATATGAATGTGTACTATCAGGGCTATGAGTATTTCAGCCACGAATACGAAAAGTTTGTCCCCAACAAGGCAGATGTTGAAGCATACTTTGCAGAGCATGAAGATCAGTATGCTGAAAATGAGATTACCAAGGATTCCGGCTATACTGTCGATGTACGACACATTCTGGTTATGCCCAAGGGCGGAACTGCTGATGACAAGGGTCACAAGACCTACTCCGACGAGGAGTGGGAGGCTTGCCGTGTTGCTGCTCAGGAAATTTTGGATCAGTGGCTGGCTGGGGACAAGACCCAAGAGAGCTTCGCAAAGCTTGCCGGTGAACATTCCGAGGATCCCGGCTCCAAGCAGAACGGCGGCTTGTATACCGGTGTCGCCAAGGGCGATATGGTTAAAGAGTTTGAAGACTGGTGCTTCGATGAAGCTCGTCAGGTAGGTGACTACGGTTTGGTTAAGACTGATCTCGGTTACCACATCATGTTCTTCTGTGGCAGTGAGGACATCTGGTTCTCTGCTGCACAGGCTGACCTGATTTCTGAGAAGTCTGCGGAGCTGGTGAAGGCTGCAATGGAAAAGTATCCTGCTGAGATCAGCTACGATAAAATTGCACTGGGCCTTGTAAAGCTCGTAAAGTAACAGAAACAGAAATTGCGCAGTCCTTTTTGGATTGCGCAATTTTTATATGTTGGAGGTCAGGTGGACTACCGGTTCATCCTCCTGCTCGATATAGCGGCAGAACGCAAAGATTCCACACAAAACGCCGGGAGGAAAATCGGCATCCGTTTCTAAATTCCAACCACCTGTCATCCCTTTGTGGAAAATCCGGACAATGTTTTTTCCGGACGTATCGGAGAGAGTGTAGTTCTGGCTATTGTGCATCACAAGGAGGTATTTGGTTTGACCCCAAATAAAGGATGCGTGATCGACTCCGGGCACACAGTACACGGGCCACTGTGCCGAAGAAACTTCAGAATTTCGGGCAGTGGGGGTGGCGGTGCAGATGATGTTTCCTTCTTGATTCACAAGAACATATTCGTGATTGGGGCGGTGAATGTTTTGAGGAGCGGAATCGGACATCTTTAGCACATCCGTTTGCATGATCTGATTTCCATCTGGCAGGCAAATACGTTTTTGGGTACTGGACAATACGCTCTTGAGCAGACATAGCGGCTCGTTCTGCTCTGAGTATAGGATGCCTGCTTTTATGGTGTGGTGCATAATGGAATCTCCCTCAGAAGATAGAATACAGAATTACACCGGCTACACCGGCTCCGGCCATAACTGCAATGGGGCTTGGTTTCCATTTGCGCAGAATAAAGAAGCCCACAGCAAAGATGGCTACCGAAATATAGTTAACGGAGGACAGATCAGCGGGAAGGGTTCTGGAGCCGTAGACGGACATAATGAAAAGGGAAAGTCCGGCAGAGGCAATCATAGCCACAACCGCAGGACGCAATCCGGACAACACACCCTGAACCATGGTCAGGCCACGGAAGCGGTAGTAGATATAGGCCAGTGTCAGGACAATGATGCAGGAGGGGGTCACACAGCCGATGGTAGCCACCAAAGCACCGGGAAGTCCGGCAATCTGAATGCCGACAAAGGTTGCGGAGTTAATGGCAATGGGGCCGGGGGTCATTTCGGCGATGGTCATGATATCTGCAAACTGGGGCATGGTCAGCCATGGATGCAGATCGACTACCTGACTCTGAATCAGGGGCATGGCTGCGTAGCCACCGCCGATGCTGAACATTCCAATCTGGAAGAAGCTCCAGAAAAGTTCCAAAAGTGTGGTCATACATTCTGCTCCTTTCTGTGCTTGTTGTGGTAGATTGTATCAAGAGCACCAATTAAACCGCACACAAGGATAATGACAATAATGTTGACATGCAGGTAACGGGTAGCCACAAAGGAGCACACCAGTATAAGGACGGGTAAAACATGCTTCAGCTTGAAAATGCTTTTACCCATGGTAAATACTACGTCGAAGATCACCGCAGCCACACCTGCCAGCATACCGTTCATCGCCATATTGACAATGGCGTTGTCACGGAAGGCCTGATAGAACATGGAAATCACAGAAATGATAACAAGCGGCGGAATCACCGTACCCAGTACGGTAACCAGGGCACCGATGACGCCGGCAACGTGGTAACCTACCAGAATTGAAGCGTTAACGGCGATTGCACCGGGGGAGGACTGGGCGATAGCAGTCAGATCCATCATTTCCTCCTCCTCAATCCAGCCCAATTCTTCCACGAATTTCTTGCGCATCAGGGGAATAATGACAAAACCTCCCCCAAAGGTGCAGGCACTAAGTTTAAAAGTTGAGGTAAATAATTTGATGTATTTATCCTTTTGATTCACATTCCTCACTCCTTACTTTTATATTATACGACTTGATTTGTAATAATGGAAATAAAAAATATGAAATATATAATAAAAAGGACGTGACGGAATAACACTGTGCCATGTTCATATAAAGATTATTCTATCCATCTTCTATAACGGATGTAATACCACCAGAGCATCGGAGGCCCTGCACATTGCGCAGCCGGCGGTGAGCCTTGCAATCAAAGAACTGGAACGGTATTACGGCGTGGCGCTGTTCGACCGCATGGGAAGAAGATTGAAAATCACAGAGGCAGGAGAACGGCTTCGGGACTATGCCCGGCATATCTGCGATATGTTCGATGATATGGAAAAGGGAATGAGAGATTGGGATTCCTTTGGCTTGCTGTGTGTGGGAGGCAGTATTACAATCGGCTCACAATTTTTGCTGAACTATGTAAAAGCGTTTCACAGCCGCTATCCGGGAACGCAGGTCAGGGTCATGGTAGCACCGACAGACCTTTTGGAGTCGAAACTTCTGGACAATGAACTGGATTTTGCGCTGGTGGAAGGCATGCCACACAATCCTGCGCTTGTGGCGGAACCATATATGCAGGATCACCTGACGGTGATCTGTCCGACAGACGGAAGATTTCAACAGGGGGAAGTTTTACCTGTGGAAGAATTTAGGAAACAGGATTTTCTGCTGCGGGAGCCGGGGAGCGGTACCCGTGAGGTATTTGAACGAGTGACAGAAAGTGCCGGATTTTCGGTGACACCGGTCTGGGAGGCTATGAGTACAACGGCGCTTATCAATGCAGTCATCAGCGGCTTGGGAATTGCGGTGCTGCCTCACCGACTGGTGGCAGGGGCGCTGGAAAAAGGCGCAGTCAATGCGGTGTCGGTAGAGGGGATGAGTTTTGATCGCCGATACTATATCATTTATCACAAGGAAAAGTTTCTAACCAGATCTGCAAAAGCATTTTTGGAGCTGTGCCGAAACTATGAGATAGATTATCCTACGCCACGGTACACAGGACGTATAGAAATGGAATAAAAGACGACCGTCTGCAAGTTATGCAGGCGGTCGTTTTGCTGTATGTATTCTCCGTGAAAACATTCTTTGCGAAAGTGTTTATGAGGAAGAATATCCAGTGTGTTTTAATAAATTAATATACATCTTATGATGAATAAATATACATTAGATGTAGCACGAAAATCAAGGGAAATACATATAATTGTCTAAAAAATGGGATTATATGGCAATTTGAATAAGATGAAGGAGAAATGTGACTACAATTCACAATGCACACATGTAGAGGACGAGTGTATTTGAGTAAAAATTTTACGACGAAAAAAAGTTAATTTTTGCAAATACATGAAATTAGCTATGCACAAAAAAGAGTGGCTAAAATAGAATGATTTTAATACAGAGACATATGTCTATACTAAAACGACAAAACAAGGGGAGAATCAGGGTGGATATTCGTCATGTTTTACAATTGCAAATATGCATAAATGTGGTTATAATTAGTCACAATTTAACAGTTTATTAAAACTATGAAACACAAGTCTGATTGGCAGAAAGGACGGATTCAGATGAATTCAAAAACGGTTATGTATATCCTGAAGCGAGTTGCTTTGGCGTTGCTGACGGTGTGGGTCGTCATCACTGTGACTTTTTTCGTTATGCGTGCGGTTCCCGGTGGCCCCTTCCTGGGTGAAAAGGCCATTACCAAAGAAGCCGAGGCTGCATTGATGGCGAAGTACGGTATGGATAAACCTCTCATGGAGCAGTATTTTACATACCTTAAAGATGTAGCGACAAAGTTCGACTTTGGTCCCTCTATCAAGCTCCGTGGTCGTACCGTTGTTGAAGTCATCTCCGAAGGCTTGAGAACATCTGTGAAACTGGGTGTCGTCGCGGCTGGCATTGCACTGGTGGTTGGCGTGGTTTTGGGCGCAGTGGCTGCGCTGCGGCGGAATAAACTTACTGATAAGATCATTATGGTAATTACAACGGCATTCGTTTCCATGCCATCGTTTATTATGGGTACCTTACTGCTTCTGATTTTTGCGTTAAAGCTAAAGGTGTTCCCGGCTAACGGCGTGACTGCCGGCGGTTTGGTTCTTCCGGTGATTACCCTTTCTCTTTATCCTATGGCATACATCACCCGGTTGACTCGTTCCTCCATGCTGGATGTTCTGGGACAGGATTACATCCGTACCGCAAGAGCTAAGGGTGTTGCACCAGTTAAGATCATCTTCGGTCATGCACTGAAGAATTCTCTGATTCCTGTCATTACCTACGTCGGTCCGATGCTTGCTTACATCGTCACAGGTTCTCTGGTGGTTGAAAAGATTTTTGCAGTTCCCGGAATCGGCGGCGCTTTTATCAGCAGCATTACGAATCGTGACTATCCCATGATTATGGGCACGACGATTGTGCTGGCGGTGCTGATTGTGGTGATGAATCTGGTCAGCGATATTCTCTACAAAGTAATCGATCCCAGAATTAACTTGGAGTAAGGAGGTAAATATCCATGCAACTAAAAAAGAATCCCTTCAGTCTCCATGTGAATGTGGATGACTTCCTTCCCGCAACAGAGGAAGAGAAGGCGTATATGGTTCAGATGCGGCCTTCTACAACGTTCTTTAAGGACGGTATGAAACGGCTGCTGAAAAACAAGATTGCAACCATCAGTATGGTTTTAATCGTGGTGATTACACTGGCCGCTATCATCATCCCCTTCTTCTGGCCCTACAGCTACGATACTATGCTGGGTGTTCGTCCCGGTAAGCCGGTGGACTCGTCATATAACAATCTGGCTCCTTTCCAGTACGGTCAGACAGAACTGAAAAAAATCGAAGCCGGTGAAAAGGTTTTTCCCCATATCTTTGGCACAGACTCTGCCGGTCGTGACTACTTCATCCGTGTGGTCTATGGCACCAGAATCTCGATCTCCGTTGGCTTCTTCGCCAGTATTATCGTCCTGATTTTCGGTCTGGCGGTTGGCTCTATTGCCGGTTATTTCGGCGGCAAGGTGGACCTCGTCATCATGCGAATCGTTGATGTGATTTATTCTCTGCCCGATATGCTGATTGTCATCCTGCTGGCCTCCGTTATGAAGGTGGCTTTGGGACCGGCCATTGACGGCACAGTGCTGGGTAAGCTGGGAAGCAATATTGTATCTCTGTTCATCGTCTTTGCGCTGCTGTACTGGGTTTCTATGGCACGTTTGATTCGTGGTCAGATCCTCTCCCTGCGGGAGCAGGAATATGTTCTTGCAGCACAGTCTACCGGTGCAAAGGCCGGCTGGATCATCCGCAAGCACCTGCTGCCTAACTGCATCAGCGTGGTGATTATCTCCACAGCCTTGCAGATTCCCAGTGCAATTTTTACCGAAAGTTATCTGTCCTTCCTGGGTCTGGGCGTTAATGCTCCCATGCCCTCTCTGGGCAGTCTGGCATCTGATGCCCTGAACGGCATCAGTTCTTATCCCTATCGTCTGGTGATTCCCGCTGTGGCAATCTCTCTGATTGTTCTGTCTCTGAACCTCTTTGGCGACGGACTTCGGGACGCATTTGACCCCAAGCTGAAGAGCTAACGAAAGGAGTGTAGAAAAATGGCTTTACTCGAAGTGAAAGATTTACATACATCCTTCTACACACCTGCAGGTGAAGTAAAGGCTGTTAACGGCGTATCCTTTTTTCTGGATCACGGCAAGGTGCTGGGTATTGTGGGAGAATCTGGTTCCGGCAAGTCCGTCACTGCTTACTCTGTCATGCAGATTCTGGAAAAGACAGGTAAAATTGTCTCCGGCTCTATTAAGTTTGACGGACAGGAGCTGGTGGGTGCCGGCGAAAAAACCATGAAAAATATTCGTGGCAACAAGATTTCTATTATTTTTCAGGATCCGATGACTTCCCTGAATCCTACCTATACCATCGGTCACCAGTTGATGGAGGCAATCCTGCTTCATACGAACCGCAATAAGAAACAGGCTTATGATCGGGCTGTGGAGATGCTCCGACTGGTAAATGTCAACGAGCCGGAGAAGCGCATGAAGCAGTATCCCTATGAATTCTCCGGCGGTATGCGTCAGAGAGTTATGATCGCTATGGCGCTGGCCTGTGAACCTGATATCCTGATTGCCGACGAGCCTACAACTGCACTGGATGTGACCATTCAGGCACAGATTCTGGAGCTGATGCAGTCTCTTCAGAAGGAAATGGGCATGGCAATCATTATGATTACCCATGATTTGGGTGTGGTTGCCCAGATGTGCGATGAAGTCATCGTCATGTATGCCGGTTCCATCTGTGAACAGGGCACGGCAGATGAGATTTTCTACAATCCGAAGCATGAATACACCAAGGGCCTGATTCGTTCCATTCCCACTGTGGAAAACGACGACCAGAAGCTGGAACCCATTACCGGCACGCCCATTGACCTGCTGAACATGCCCAAGGGATGTCCCTTTGCACCTCGCTGTGATGCAGCAATGAAAATCTGTCTGCGGGAGCGCTGTGAGCGCATGATTATCAATGACAAACACATGGCGTCCTGCTGGATGAATGTCAAGGAAGCCATGGAAGCAAACCAAGAGGAAGGCGGTGAGGAACAATGACAAACAATCAGCCGTTGGTTGAAGTCAAGAACCTGAAAGAGTACTTTAATATTTCTACGGGCGTGTTTTCCTCAAAGCCTCTGAAGGCTGTGGATGATGTATCCTTTGCCATTAAAAAAGGTGAAACACTTGGTCTGGTGGGTGAGTCCGGTTGCGGCAAAACCACCGTCGGCAGAACACTCCTGCACCTGTATAAGCCTACATCCGGCGAAATCTGGTTCGATGGTAAGAAAATTGAAACCAAGAAGGACATTCTGGAGTACCGCCAGAAATCTGCTATGGTGTTTCAGGACCCTTACTCCTCCCTGAACCCCAGAATGACGGTGTCCGACATCATTGGTGAGCCTTTGGATGTACATAAGATGTACGCCAATCAGAAGGAACGGCAGGAACGTATCCTGGAGCTAATGAGCCGTGTGGGACTGAATTCTGAGCACGCCAACCGTTATGCCCATGAGTTTTCCGGCGGTCAGCGTCAGAGAATCGGCATTGCAAGAGCCCTCTCTATGAAGCCTGAGTTCGTGGTCTGTGACGAACCTGTTTCTGCACTGGATGTTTCCATTCAGGCGCAGGTCATCAACATGTTTGATGAGTTACAGGAACAAATGGGACTGACTTACCTGTTTATTGCCCACGATCTGCTGGTGGTACGGCACATTTCTGACAGAATTGCAGTTATGTACCTAGGCAAAATGGTGGAGCTGGCAGATGCCAAGGAGATTTACGATCATCCACTCCATCCTTACACCAAGAGCCTGATGTCCGCTGTCCCGTTGCCTGACCCCAAGAAGGCCAGAGAGAACAAGCGAATCGTCCTCTCCGGCGATATTCCCAGCCCTCTGAATGCGCCGTCCGGATGTCCCTTCCGCACCCGCTGTCCCTATGCAACCGATGCCTGTGCTGAAAGTATGCCGGAATTCAAAGAGGCTTCCTCCGGACATTTCGTTGCATGTCATCATGTGGATAAATTTAATTAATTGTTCGTGATTCAAATCTGTGGTTTTTTAACAAGGCAGATCTGAAATATAATGCTAGTTTGAGAAAGGAAAGATGATTATGAAGAAACTGTTTGCAATGCTGATGGCTGTTATCATGGTTTTGAGCATGGCAGCCTGCGGCACAAAGACCCAGACCCCTCCTGCTTCCGGCGGCAATGAGACATTGGCAAAAGACATGACAGCAGAAGAAAAGGCGAAGGCTGAGGCTGAAATCCGTTACGCTCTGGCACTGCTGCTGGATCGTAACTACATTGTTGAAGAAATCGCTCAGGGTGGTCAGCTGCCTGCAAGTTCCTTCGTTGCCATGGGCATGACCGATGCTGACGGCAGCGAATTCTACCAGAATGCCGGCAAGAATGACTTCACCGGATACTACAATGTTTCCAAGGAAGCCTACGAGGATAACTTCTCCAAGGCAATTGAGATCCTCAGCAAGTACTATGAGTACGATGCAACCACCGGTAAGTTCAGCGGTTTCCCCACTCTGACCTATCTGTACAATACATCTGACAGCCATAAGGCTATCGGCGAGTACCTGGCTGCAACATTTGCTTCTGTTGGTATCAATGTAAATCTGGAAAACCAGGAGTGGAATACCTTCCTGAATACCCGTAAGAACGGTGACTATTCTGTTGCTCGTAACGGCTGGGCAGCTGACTACAATGACCCCATCTGCTTCCTGGATATGTGGACCACTGCTTCCGGCAACAACGACGTCCAGTTTGGCAAGGGCACCAACGCTAATCTTGAAATTTACAATCTGGACCTGACTCCCTTTGGATATGATACCAAGGTTGAAAATGGCACTTGGGCTGAGACCTACGATGTGTTGATTGCTACCATTAAGAGCTGCTCTGATAAGGATGCTTGCTATGCAATGATGCACATGGCAGAGGATATGCTGATGAGCACTGGCTGCATCACGCCTCTGTACTATAACACCGATATTTACATGCTCAATAAGGCTGTGAAGGGTTTTTACACCAATCCTCTGGGCTATAAGTACTTTAACAAGACCACTGTAGACGGCAAGACCGATTCCTTGTCCATGTGCCTTGCTTCCGAGCCTGACAGCATTGACCCTGCTTTGAACTCTACTGTTGACGGTGCAACATTGCTCAGCCACCTGTTTGCAGGCCTTGCAAAGTGGGATCAGGATGCCAACGGCAAGCTGGTGATTACTGCTGACTGTGCAACTGAGCTGCCTGAGGGCGTTGTGAATGAGGATGGTACCGTGACCTACACTTACAAGCTGAAGGATAACCTCAAGTGGTCTGATGGTGAGGCTCTGACTGCAGGCGATTTTGCATTTGCCTGGAAGCGTGCTGCTTCTTCCACTCTGGGCGCTGATTACAGCTATATGTTTGATGTCATCAAGGGCTATCCTGACAATATGGCTGTTGAAGCTACCGATGACAAGACTCTGACTGTTACCCTTAACAATGCAGTTTCTTACTGGAATGAGTTGCTGGCATTCCCCGCCTATTTCCCTGTCCGTGAGGACATTGTGGCAAATGAATCCTGGGCAACCGACGCATCTACCTATGTTGGCAACGGTGCTTACACCATGAAGAGCTGGGATCATAAGTCTGTCATTACACTTACTAAGAATGAAAACTACCACGGCGCAGCAGATGTGACCATGAACGAGCTGAAGTTCTATCTGTCTGATGACTCCAACAACATGCTGACCAATTTCAAAAACGGTGACTGGATGCTGATTGACGATGTCCCCACCAATGAAATCGCTACCCTCAAAGCGGAGTATCCCGATGAGTTCTTCGTTGAAGGCCTGATCGGCACCTACTACGTCTGCTGGAACATTAATGAGCAGCTGCTGCCCTGATTGTCTGGCACATACCATGCGGAATACGGCGATTTGAGCCGATTCTGATAAAGCGTCATCTCTAAAGCAAATACCGAAGATAGCTAGTTGTAGGGCTGTCTTCGGTATTTGTAATTTTTGGGGTATGGATTATGAGCGCCTGTAGCTCATATCTTAAAGAGGTAATCTAAAAATAATCTCTGTACCACTTGCATTTGACTGCATGGAGATGTAAAATAATACCTAATTGCATAAGTACGGGGAGCTTGAGGATTTGAAAATCCAAACAGGCTGAGAGGAAGGTACAACCTTCGACCCATAACCTGATTTGGATAATGCCAACGTAGGGAAGAATGTGTTACAGCCTGTACGGGAAGTTACCAAATCGGTAGCTTCCCGCATTTTTGTTTAGGAGGTAATTTTATGAAGAAACAACACTTTAACACCCGAAAAATGGTTTTGACCGCTATGCTGGCAGGTCTGGCATTTGTCCTGAATACCTTTGTGTATTTTCCCTCTATGGCACCGTTTCAGCATTTTGTAAATGTGCTGGCGGCTGTTTTTCTGGGACCTTGGTACGGCTGCGTGTCAGCGTTGCTGTGCGGCATAATGCGTATGCTGTCCGGACGGACGATTCAGGCGGTCACAGGTGCTGTCTTTGGCCCGATTCTGGGCGGTCTTATTTACCGCAAAACCAGAAATATCTATCTGGTATGGGTAGGGGAAGTGGTTGGCACCGGCCTTTTAGGTGCGCTGGCATCCTATCCGCTCATGAAGGCGTTCTATGCGCTGGATGTTCAGAATCCCCTCTATTATATCCCGTTCTACACACCGTCCGCAGTGGTAGGTGCAGCAATGGGTGTTATGGTTCTGCTGATCTTGAAGCGCAGCGGTGCGTTGAATCGTTTGCAGGAGCAGCTGAACCGCTGAAAGGAGCTTACGATGCCAAATTTTGAGAAAGCACTGCAAAGGGTGCGGGAGAAAACTCCACTGGTCCAGTGTATTACTAATTTCGTCACGGTGAATGATTGCGCCAATATGATTTTGGCGGCAGGCGGTTCTCCGTCTATGGCGCACCACATTCTGGAAGTAGAGGAAGCTGTGTCCGGTGTACAGGCATTGGTATGTAACATGGGAGCGATTGAAGATGTGGATGCTATGGTTCTGGCAGGGAAAAAGGCCAATGAGCTTCAAAAGCCTGTGATCCTTGACCCGGTGGCTGCCGGAGGCACAACGATGCGCCGGGAAGCTGCCAAGCGGCTGCTGCAAGAGGTGCATTTTTCAGTCATTCGTGGTAATGCCTCTGAGATTCGCAGCCTGGCAGGGCAGCAATCCGCCGGAAGCGGTGTGGATGTGGGCGTACCGGATGCGATTACTGAGGAAAATCTGGAGACATCCATGGAGATGGTGTCTGTTCTGGCGCAGAAAACTGGCAGTGTGATTGCGGTGTCAGGCAAGCTGGATGTAATTTCGGACGGAAAGCAAACGATGGTGCTGCGAAACGGCTGTGCCACCATGGCTCGAATCACCGGCAGCGGCTGCATGCTGACGGCACTCATCGGTGCATTCTGCGGTGCAATGCCGGAGGATATTTTTACGGCTACCTGTGCTGCCATGGGTGCGATGGGCGTGTGCGGAGAGTTGGCAGAGCAGAGAAGAATCGTCAACGGGACGGGCAATGCCACATTCCGCACAGATTTGATCGATGCGGTCTTTAACCTGACCCAAGAACAACTAATGGAGGGAATCCGATATGAAATATACAAAAGATGAGATTCGCAAGTCTATGCTGCTCTATGCAGTGTCTGACCGGGCATGGCTGAAGGAAGGACAGACACTGACAGATGTTTGTGAGGAAATTCTGAATAGCGGTGCTACCTTCCTGCAAATTCGAGAAAAAGATCTGGATGAGGCAGCGTTTTCTGAGGAGGCGCAGCAGCTCAAGGAACTGTGCGCCTGCCACCATGTGCCATTTGTGGTCAACGACAGTGTGGAAATTGCTCTGCAGATCGATGCGGACGGCGTTCATGTTGGTCAGTCTGACATCAAGGGACGTGACATCCGTGCCATGATCGGAAACGATAAAATTCTGGGAATCTCCGCCGGAACGGTGGAGGAAGCCATTGCTGCTGAGAAGGCAGGGGCGGATTACATTGGCGTCGGTGCGGTGTTTGGAACCAGCACCAAGAAAAATGCCCGCAATCTGACGGTGGAGAAGCTGCGGGAAATCAGCAGCGCAGTTTCTATTCCTGTTGTCGCTATCGGCGGTATCAACGCCTCTAATGCAGCAGAGCTTGCAGGCAGCGGAATCGACGGTGTGGCGGTAGTTTCTGCTATTTTTGCCGCTGAAAATCCCGGTGCAGCGACTGCACAGCTGAGAAAACTGTCTCAGGAGATAGTGCAGCATGGATAAGAAATTTGCTATTTTTGACATGGACGGCACGCTGGTAGACTCCATGGGCTACTGGCAGGCTCTGGCTGAGGAATTCCTTGTTTCCAAGGGTGTGACTAATTTTCCGAACGATCTGCGGGAACGGATCAAGGCGATGACGATGGCAGAGTCTGCGGCGCTTTTTGTAGAGCTGTTTCACCTGCCTTGTACGCCTCAAGCGGTGTGCGATGAGATGAATTCTATGATGGAAGAGCACTACCGCCGAGATGTGCCGCTGAAACCGGGCGTTCGTGAATATTTGCAGCAGCTTCGGGAAAAAGGGGTGCGGATGTGTGTGGCTTCAGCTACGGTGACGCATCTGGTAAAAGCCTGTCTGATGCGGCTGGAGGTTCTTGATTACTTCGAGTTTGCACTCTCCTGTGAAGAGGTTGGCGCAGGAAAAGGCAGTCCTGTTGTCTATCACACAGCTGCGGAAAGAATGGGCGCAGCTCCTTCCGAGACAGCCGTCTATGAGGATGCAATTTTCGCTGCTAAGACTGCTAAAAAAGCTGGCTATTACGTGGTGGGTGTCTATGATGACAGCGCCAAGGCACACTGGGAGGAACTGACACAGCTTGCGGATGAAACCATCCGCAGTTTTTAAGGAGGAACATATGAGCGCAAGTATTGCAATTCAAGTATTGCCAAAGGTAAACTCCGACGAGGAGGTTTGCCGGATTGTGGATGAGGTGATTGCTTATATTCACAGTACGGGACTTCGTTATGAGGTGGGGCCTTTTGAAACTACTATTGAAGGTGACAGCTACGATCAGCTGATGGACATTGCAAAAGAATGTCAGCATGTAGCAGTACGGGCTGGTGCACCGAAGGTTTCTGCCTATATTAAGGTGGTCTATCGCCCAGAGGGGGAGATTTTGACCATCGATCAGAAAATTGGAAAATATCAGCATAGCTGATTTTTCAGCGGCAGACCGGGGGCACCACTTTCTGTCGCTTTATAAAAATAATGCAAAAGGAGAATTGCTATGAAAACTGCATTATCAATCGCTGGCAGTGATTGCAGCGGAGGCGCCGGTATTCAGGCCGATTTGAAAACCATGACCATGAATGGTGTTTATGCCATGAGTGCAATCACAGCATTGACGGCACAGAACACAACCGGCGTAACAGGAATTTTGGAGGTGACTCCTGAATTTCTAAAACAGCAAATTCAGGCGGTGTTTGAGGATATTCGCCCTGATGCCGTAAAAATCGGCATGGTTTCCTCGGCAAAATTGATAGAAACCATTGCAGAGCAGCTGCGCTTTTACAGGGCAGATAATATTGTAGTAGATCCGGTGATGGTGGCTACCAGCGGTTCAGCGCTCATTGCGTCCGATGCCGTAGAAACCCTGAAGCGGGAACTGCTGCCCTTGGCAGCTGTGGTCACACCCAACATCCCGGAGGCTGAGATTCTGTCGGGACTTTCGATTCACAGCGAAGCAGATATGGTGGCGGCTGCCAAGCTGATTAGCCAGACCTATCACTGTGCCGTTTTGTGCAAAGGCGGTCACAGCATCAACGATGCTAACGACCTCCTGTACGCTGACGGTACAGCCTCCTGGTTCTACGGAAAGCGGATCAACAATCCTAATACCCATGGAACCGGCTGCACTCTGTCCAGTGCCATTGCCTCCAATCTTGCCAAGGGCTATGATTTGAAATCTGCGGTGCAAAAGGCAAAAGACTATATTTCCGGTGCACTGGCTGACATGCTGGATCTGGGCAAGGGGAGCGGTCCGATGAACCATGCCTTCGATTTGAACGGAGAATTCAGCCGATGATGACGAATATCTTCGCCGCAATTTTCACGGTTTGTTATTTGGGAACGACACTTTGGCTGTGTCGTGGGTTGCGGCTGACGCCCAGGGCCATGTGCATGGGTGCACTCAGCGTTGCCATGACCTGGCTGTTGGGTACCATTCAAATCACACTGCCCACCGGCAGCGGAATTACCTGCGGTTCCTGGGTTCCGCTAATGGTGCTGGCTCTGGTGTGTGATTATCGCCTTGCAATGGTATCCGGTATGGTCTGCGGTATTTTGACGCCCTTTATCATTCCAAACTGGTCGCTGGTGCATTGGGCACAGTTCTTTTTGGAGTATCTAGTGATTTTTTCTTCTATGGGTTATGCCGGCGTGTTTGGTTTCAAACGCCGCTCCAACATCGTTTTAGCTATGCTTCTGGCTGTCAGTCTGCGGTTGGTTGCGCAGGTGCTCAGCGGTGTTATTTTCTTTGGACAGTATGCTTGGGAAGGCTGGGGAGCTTGGGGCTACAGTTTGATTTTTCATCTGTCTGCTAAAATCCCTGAGACGATTCTGACCATCGTCATTCTTATGGCACTGCCCATGGAACAGCTGTCTAAATTTGCCAAGAAAGGAAAACAAGTATGAGTTTTGTTGCTGAATGTGTCGCAGACAGCATGCCGATCTGGGAGCAGTGTCTCAATTCTTCGTTTCTTCAGAAAATGGAAAACGGTACGCTGGATGAAAATTGTTTTAAGGGTTATATTGTAGATGACAGCCTGTATCTGCGGGAATATGCAAAGGTTTTTGCATGGGGAATTGTCAATTCGCAGGATATGGAGGCTATGCGCACCTTTTATTCCTTCCTCTCCTTTGTCAATGAGGGCGAAGGCTCTACCAGATTGCAGTACCTGCATCGATATGGTTTACGGGATGAAGATGTTCAGAAGCTTTCCCAGCGGCCTCAGAACAAAGCCTACACCGACTGCATGCTCCGTGGCGCTCAGCTGGGTGTTGCAGAGTGCATGATGGCAAGTTTGCCCTGTACCCTCAGCTATGGGTGGATATTCCGAAAAATGCTGGAGCGTACCCCCAGTGTCCGCAGCAGCGTATACTGGCCTATGATTCGGGATTATGCAGAGGAGAGCTATGAGGTGATTTGCCGACGATGGGTTGCTTTTGGCGATAAGATTTGCCATAACCTCCCGGAAGAGCGGCTGAAACGCTGCATGGAGATTTTCAGGGAGTGCTCTGTCCACGAACTGCATTTTTGGGAAATGAGCGATGAGCCTCGCAGCGACCTTCCGCTTTAAGTAAAAAGATATTTCAGATGACTTCCGATACGGTGATTGTCGTACCGGAAGTTTTGCCTAAAAATGACCTATTGTATCAATTTTGACTGTTTTTGCACCGTTAAAGTCAATGTACTCTTATTGAGAATTGTTGCATTGCTGTACAATCATAGGCAAAATCCAATTCAATATAAGCGCAAGTTGAGGTATATAGCATACGCTTTTTCTTAGGCTGTTATGTAAAGAAATATGATATCTTATGTGGAAAGTGTCTAAATTTCAAAATATTCTTTGAGCAAAAAGTGAATTGATATCTCACGTATGAACAGATATAATCTAGACAAAATATGTCGATTCAGGATGATAAAAGGAGAAAATGCAGGGTGCAGTTCACTTTTTTGACGGATGCAATTAGATGATATTTAGATCCATGGAGGGAATATTATGCAGATTGACCAGTGTATCAGAACTAGAAGAAGTGTGCGGAAGTATTTGAATAAGCCGATTACAAGAGAAGATTTAGCGCATGTTGTTCAACTGGCTTCCTTTGCACCCAGCTGGAAAAATACTCAAACAACAAGCTATATTGGAATTTTGACCCCAGAACTGAAGAACAGAATCAGTGAGGAGTGCATGATGGGGTTTGCGTTCAATATGAGAACCGCCACGGAAGCACCTGCAATCGTTGTAGTAACAACACGAAAGGAACGCTCTGGTTATGAGCGGGATGGGTCATTTACGACTTCTAAAGGAACGCATTGGCAGTCCTTTGATGCAGGAATTGCTACACAGACATTTTGCCTGGCAGCTCACAGCATGGGACTTGCCACGGTAATCATGGGCATTTTTGATGAGGCAAAAGTGGCAGAGGTTTTGGAAATTCCGAAAACACATACTGTATCAGCCCTAATTGCCATTGGCTATGGAAATGAAGAACCCAAATTACCCCCTAGAAAACCGGTTGAAGAACTTTTGAAGATTTACTAAAAGTCCTTCTGTGTTACCTGATTGTCTGAAAAAGGAACAGCACACAGAGCATAAACGCTTTGTGTGCTGCTTTTTATATATGCAGGATGTTTGTATTATCGAGGGAAGTAGCCTAATTTGCCGGAGATTCTGTTGGCGGTAGCCATGACAATTTTGGAAAATTCCCGTTCCCGTTCCGGTCGGCCAAGGTTTTGGGTGCTGGCAGAGATACTGATAGCAGCAACCGGCTTGCGGGTACGGTCAAAAACCGGTGCGGCCAGAGAACTTACACCTTCGGTAAGCTCATTGCTAATGAATGCATAGCCTTTTCTCTTGATGTTCATCAGTTCGACCATTAATTCGGTTACGTCAGTCTTTGTTTCTGAAGCCAGCTTTTCACGATTGCTGGATTTGATAATTTCTCTTGCGGCAGATTGGGGCATATACGCAAGAATTGCACGTCCCATGGCAGAGCAGTACATGGGGTGACAGTGACCGGTTGGAATCAGTAATTCTGCGGCGTGCTCACTGCTGTTACTGATGAGATGAACAATTTGTTCGCCTTTGGGAACACCCATGTGGGTGTGAACCTTGTAGGTGTACGACAATGAAGACAACTCTGATGAAGCACTGCGATATATGTCATTGTGCTGTAAAGCGGCACCTGCCAATGCGATGACTTTTAAGCCGGGATAGTACAGACCGGTTGTATCGTCTCGCTCCAGGTAGCCATAATCCAACAGCGTGTTCAGGTGACGAGATACAGTGCTGATGTTCATATGCAGTGTCTCCGCAATATCAGTGGTGCGCAGCATGGGGGTAACTTCGTCAAACAGAGATAAAATTTTTAAGGTTTTTCCAACACTTTTGTTGTTGACATCAACATCATTTTTCTTGGGATGTGTCATAATTCCGCCTTCCTCACAAAATAGAGCCAGATCAGTGTCCAGATTCAGCCTGACTGAAACCCAGACTTGGGGATAGAGCTTAAATCTCTGAAACAGTACAACTGTCTTAAAAGTACATTACGCAGATTATACCACAAAAAACAATTCTTTGCAACGTTGTTTGCTAAATTTAGTCATTATATGACGGAAATCGACATATGTGTTGCACATTTTACAGAAAAACCAGAATACAATGACGAATAAATATGAAAAAGGACGGAAACGAAAAATGCTATTCTTACCAAATGAGAGTGGAGGCTGAATTATGAAAGTTAGTTGCGTAATATGCAATGAATGTTCGCAAATTAAAAACAGATTTCTCACCATGAGAAAATGGGTTTTGTCGGTAGCTTTCAAATCAAGGAAGTGGTATAGTTCATTCTTGTACAAAAACAGCGTTGCAAGAGTCCCTTAATGTGTGAATTATGGCGAAATAAACCCGTTATAATTTATTTCGCTCAAAATAGAAAAATTCATCAAAAACGGAGGAAAATTAATTGAAGAATAACCGACTCTTATGGCTTCTGGCAGGCCCGGCGGCGTTTGCGCTTTCTGTTGTAATACTGTCTAATCTGTTCACTGTCAAGGGCGCACAAGCACTGGGTGTGCTTCTGTGGATGATTGTTTGGTGGTCTACACGACCGGTAAACATGGCAGTTACCGCACTGTTGCCTTTGTGTGTCACAGCACTATTCAATATCGTGCCTATCTCTTCAGTGGCAGCACAGTACACTTCGGATTGCGTGATTCTTCTCTTTGGCGCAGGCTTGATGACCATGCCTTGGTCTAAGATTGGTCTGGATCGCCGCATTGCATTGAAAATGCTGAGCGTGATCGGACCCTCTGTTCGTACGCAGTGCGTGGTTTGGTTCTTTGCAAGTATTCTGATGACCACCATGCTTCCTAATGTCGTTGTTTGCGCATTGTTCTGCCAGCTGGCGGTGTCCATGCTGCATGCTGTGGGATACGAGGATATAAAAACCTGTGATTCTGCTACACCGATTTTGCTTTCCATTTGCTGGGGCTCTGGCGTAGGCTGCGTCGCTACACCCTTGGGTGGTGCACAGAACATCATTTCTGTTGAAGCAATTGAGAACTTCACTGGAAAGGAGTTCATGTATCTGGATTGGGTTTTGGGTATCCTGCCCTTCTACATTCTTGCTTCTGTTCTGCTGATGGCGCTGATCATTTTGATCCCCACAAAGGTCAAAACACTGGAAGGATCAAGAGAGTTCTTCACAGAAGATTATAAGGCACTGGGCAAGATGAAACGTGACGAAAAGGTTTGCCTGTTCATCTTTGTGCTGGCTTCTGTTCTGGCATTTGGACGCCCTGTATTGGCTAAGTACCTGCCTGGCTTGTCTCCTGCTTACGGTTTCCTGATTTTGGGCTGTTTGGGTTTCGTGATGAATACACAGGACAAGCAGCCTATGCTGACCTGGGAACAGGCTTCAAGGGAAACACTGTGGGATTTGCTGTGCTTGGTTGGCGGCGGTATCGCAGTAGGCACTGTGATTACCGAGTCCGGTATCATTGTCAAGATTCTGGATCTTCTGAAGAGCTTTTCTCTGGACGGTGGGTTCACAACAATTGTTTTCTTTGCGGTTGTTTCCCGTATTCTTGCTGAAACAGCTGACTCCTGCACTTCTGCAGCCGTCATGACTCCTATTGCACTGGAGTTTGCAGCAGATCTTGGACTGAATCCTGCCCCTTATTTCTTTATTGTTATCATGGCATACAGTGAGGAATTCCTGCTTCCTGTTGGTCACCGTGCAATTCCTGTGGGACACGGACTTGATCCCAACAAGCTGCTTCGTTATGGTACCCCTATTGGTTTGATTACACTGGCTTTTACAATTGTTGCAGCCTATCTGATGATGCTGTATTGGCCTCCCTTTAGCAGTATTGCCTGCTTAATGTAATCTTATTATTTGCTATCAAAATGTGTCCGCTGTCAAGGCACGTTATGATATAGATTAGATTTTTGATAGGAGAGTTAAGAAAAATGAGTGAAACAAATAACACTGCTTATGTAGATGAGCTGATTGCACGTTCCAAAGCTGCACAGGCACAGTTTGCATTTGCTACCCAGGAGCAGGCTGACGCTGCTGCACGTGCAATTTGCAAGGTGACCTACGACAATGCCGAGATGCTGGGTACCATGGCTTACGAGGAGACCCGCATGGGTAACCTGAATGACAAGATCACTAAGTGCCGCAACAAGTCTGCACTGATCTGGAACGACATCAAGGACAAGAAGACCGTTGGTGTTATCAACGATCTGAAGGACATCCGTATGCTTGAGATTGCAAAGCCCATGGGCGTTGTTGCTAGTATTGTTCCTTCTACCAACCCTGTTGTTACTCCTATGGGTAACGGTGCATCTGCGCTGAAGACCCGTAACTCCATCATCTTTGCTCCTCATCCCCGTGCTATTAAGCTGACCAAGCTGCTGGTTGATATGTACCGTGCAGAGCTGAAGAAGCTGGGTCTGCCTGAGGATCTGATCCTGACTCTAGAGCAGGTGAGCATTGAGGGCAGTGCTAAGCTGATGAGCAGTGCTGACGTTGTTGTTGCTACCGGTGGTATGGGCATGGTTAAGGCTGCTTACTCCAGCGGCAAGCCTGCTTTCGGTGTTGGTGCCGGTAACGTTCAGTGCATCGTTGACAATGATGTGGATTTGGCTGACGCTGCTTCCAAGATCATTGCTGGCCGTACCTTCGACAATGGTCTGATTTGTCTGGGCGAGCAGACTGTGTTCGTTCCCGCTGGCAAGTTCGATGCATTTGTTGCTGAGATGGTTAAGCAGGGCGGTTACTACGTTTCCGATAACGAGACGCTGGACAAGCTGCGTGAGGGCCTGTTCCCCAACCGTGGTCCCATCAGCCGTGATATCGTTGGCCAGAGCGCAGAGAAGATCGCAGAGCTGCTGAACATTCCTGCTCCTGCTGGTACCCGTGTTATCGTTGCAAAGGCAGCTGGCATTGGTGCTGAAGAGGTCCTGTGCCGTGAGAAGATGTGCCCCGTTATCTCCGTTATGCCTTACGACACCTTTGAGAGCGGTGTTGCAATGATGGAAGCTAACCTGGAGCACGAGGGCAAGGGACACAGCATCGCTGTTCACTCCAACACCCCCGCTCACGTTGAGTACGCTGCTATTCGCTGCTGCGTATCCCGTGTTATTGTTAATCAGCCCTCCGGTACCACCGGCGGCGGCAGCCCCACGAATGGCTTTGTTCCTACCACCACTCTGGGTTGCGGCTCCTGGGGTAATAACAGCTTCAGCGGCAACTTCAACTACACTCATCTGATGAACACCACTCGTGTGGGCTATCCTCTGGATGAGTCCTACCTGCCTGATATGGCTATGGCTTGGAACTAATCTTCTGTACAATCGCCCGGCGCAGCAATCGCTGTGCCGGGCAAGGATGGAAAAGGAGAAGACGATTTGGAAACGCAAGGTATTGTATTTAACATTCAACGTTACACAATTCATGATGGTCCCGGTATGCGTACCGAGTTCTTTCTGAAGGGCTGCCCTCTGCGCTGTAGATGGTGCTCTAACCCCGAAAGTCATAAGCTGAAGATCCAGTTGGGAGTTTATGCGTCCAAGTGTCTCTCACAGGATAAATGCGGCGATTGCCTGAATGTTTGTCCCAGTGAAGGCGCTTTGATCTTTGAGGATGGCAAGCTTGTGGCCTTTGACCGTACAAAATGCATCGAGTGTAATGCCTGTTATGATGCCTGCCCGTCTGATGCAATCAAGATGTGGGGCAAGCGTATGACGGTAGAAGAGTGCATGAAAGAAATCCGCAAGGATAGATCTTATTTTGAAAGATCCGGCGGTGGTGTTACTGTTTCCGGCGGTGATCCGCTGATGCAGTGCGACTTTGTCGCAGAATTGTTTAAGGCTTGTAAGGCAGAAGGTATTCACACCTGTTTTGAATCTGATTTCTATTCCACTTGGGATAAAGTTGAAAAGGTACTCCCTTACACAGACCTGTTTATCGCCGACCTGAAGCAAATGGATACTGAGATCCACAAGCAGCAGACCGGTGTTCACAATGATAAAATTCTCGCAAATCTGAAAAAGCTGTCTGAGACAGGCAAGGATATCATTATGAGAATCCCAATCATTCCCGGCTTCAATGATAACATGGAAAATATTGAAGCAACTGCCGATTTCTTCCTGAATGAAATGGGCGGCCGGATTCGCACTCTGCAGCTACTGAGCTTTATGCGTCTTGGAGAAGAAAAGTATAGCTCACTGGGTATGCCTTATCCGATGGCTGGTATTACAGTGGACCGTGAAAAATTCCAGCAGCTGGTCAGCAGCTTCGCGGAATATTTCAACAAAAGAGGTATTCACTGTGTAGTCGGCACAAAAGAAAAGCAGTAACCAGAGAACTGTTCTTATATACGTTTACTTAGCAAGGTAAATAATTTTTTAAAGGAGGAAAACCCCTATGAAAATCACTCATACAACTGCAAGCGGTATTCATCCCTACGACCATAACTATTGCTTGGGTTACCAGGTCAACCACGAAGATTGGTCTCCGTTCCCTCGAGTCAACAGACTGCGTAAGACTTTCCTGGATCGTCCTTACGATGTTGACGTCGATCGTCTGAGACTGGTCACTGAGGCATACAAGGCTCATGAGGATGCTCCTCGTAAGCTGCAGTGCGCTTACGCATTTGACCACATCCTGGCAAACATTCCTCTGTACATCTACGACGAGGATCTGATTGTTGGTGAAATTGCTGCTCCTGCAAAGGCTGCTCCTATCTACCCTGAGTTCTCTGTCAACTGGCTGATTGACGAAGTGCTGCACTTCCCCTTTGAGGAGCGTGCTCATGACCAATTCTACATCAGAAACGACGAGGACAGAAAGGACATTGTCGAGCTGGCTCAGTACTGGAAGGGCAAGACTGTTGACGATCTGATCAACTCCAGACTGTCTCCCGATCAGCTGAAGGGTTCTGAGGCTGGTGCAAAGGTCTACGTTACCAACGACTACCACTACGCTGGCGTTGGCCACACTGAAGTTGACTACGCAATGCTGATGCGTCTGGGCTACGACGGACTGCAGGATAAGGCTAGAGCTTCTCTGGCTGCTCTGAAGGAGACCGATAAGGACTACGCTGAGAGACGTGACTTCCTGACCGCTATGATCATGATGCTTGACTCCGTCAAGATGTACATCAAGCGTTATGCAAAGCTGGCAGAGGAAATGGCTGCAAAGGAAACCGACGCTAAGAGAAAGGCAGAGCTGGAGACCATGTCTGCTAACTGCTATCAGATCGCTGGCGGCGTGCCCAAGACCTTCTGGCAGGCAATTCAGCTGTTCAACCTGGCTACCACTCTGATCCAGATCGAGGGTAATGGTCACTCCATTTCCTACGGTCGTATGGACCAGTGGCTGAACCCCTTCTATGAAGAGGATATGAAGAACAAGACCATCTCTAAGGAGTTCGCTCTGGAGCTGATCGAAGTTCAGTATGTTAAGATGAACAACCCCACCAAGCTGAAGGACAAGAGCACCGTTGTCGTGCGTAATGGCCGTGGCTTCGGCGGTGAGAGCCTGGTTGTAGGCGGTGTTGACCGTGAGGGCAATGATGCTACCAACGATCTGACCATGCTGATGATCGAGGCATCTGCTCACACCCGTATGATGAACCCCTGGCTGTGTGTCCGTATGCACGAGGGCACTCCCTACGAGCTGAAGGTTAAGACCATCGAGTGCATCCGCGCTGGTTTCGGTCATCCCAAGATCTTCAACGACGCACCTTCCATCAAGGCTATGCTGAGATCCGGTCACACTCTGGAAGAAGCTAGAGATTACTCTGTTGTTGGCTGCGTTGAGCCTAACCTGCCCGGTAAGGAAAACGGCTGGCACGGTGCTGGCTACATTAACTCCGCTAAGATTCTGGAGCTGGCTCTGAACAACGGTCGCCTGATGCACATCGACGGTCAGCTGGGCCCCGATACCGGTAATCTGGCTACTTACAAGACCTTTGATGAGCTGCTGGATGCTATCAACACCCAGTTCGCATTCTGGTGTGAGCAGATCCGCGGCAGCAATGACGTTATCGATATTGCACATAGAGAAGTTAAGCCTCTGCCCTACATTTCCTCCATGTATGAGGACTGCATCGAGCGTGGTAAGTGCCTGACCGAGGGCGGCGCAAAGTACAACTTCACCGGTCCTCAGGCTGCTGGTATTGCTACCTGTGCTGACTCTCTGGCCACCATCAAGCAGCTGGTATTCGATGAGAAGCGTGTTACCGGCGAAGAGCTGATGCAGGCTGTCTACGACAACTGGGAAGGCCACGAGAAGCTGTATGCACTGGTCAACAGCTCCAAGGTCCACCACTACGGCAACGATGATGACTACGCTGATGAACTGTTCAAGTTCATTTACGAGTGCTTCTGCAACAACCTGAATGTTGGCACCAACCCCAGAGGCGGTTCCTACAACCCCGGTGTTTACACCGTTAATGCTAACGTTGCACTGGGTCTGGCTACCAATGCATCTCTGGATGGCCGTAAGAACGGCGAGCCTCTGTCTGATAACATGGGCCCTGTCCACTGTGTCGGCGGTTCTCACGACATTTCCGGCCCCACCGCTCTGATCAACTCTGTCTCTAAGGTCGACCACAGCCTGGCTACCAACGGTACTCTGCTGAACGTCCGTTTCCCCGAAGAGGCTGTTGCTGGTGTTGAAGGCAGAGACAACCTGATTGGCTTTGTCGATAGCATGCTGGAGAAAGATCAGATGCACATTCAGTTCAACATCATGAGCGCTGAAAAGATGAAGGACGCTCAGAAGCATCCTGAGAACTACAAGGACATGCTGGTTCGTGTTGCCGGTTACTCCGCATACTTCGTTGAGCTGGGCAAGCCCCTGCAGGATGACCTGATTGATCGTACTGAGTTCAGCTTCTAATTGCTGGTACTTTTAAGATTATTCACTGATTAAATTCTAAAACGGGAGCCAAGTAAACATGTTTACACGGGTTTACTTGGCTCTTGTTCAAAACGAATCTACGGAAAGCATTACGTTTTGAAAACTAAATTATGAGATAAGTTTAGGAGATTGTCATGGTTTTTGAACCTGGATTCTTGTTTGTTGGTCTAGTTGAGACCCTTGGTTTCTTTGTTGAAGGCTGTGCAGGTTTCGGCTGCACTGTCATCACAGCACCTTTTGCGACCAATGTTTTGGGTGCGGCAGAAGGTGTTCCTTACGGCACACTCAGCGCATTGCCCTTCCTGTTCTTCCTTGCTTTCAGATACCGCAAAGAAATTTCATGGAAGGATCTGGCGAAGATTCTTCTGGCCTGTATTCCCGGTATGCTGTTCGGCAACTACCTGTTCCGTATCATGACCGACACAGTTGCTAAGGTTGGCATCGGTGCAGCAGTTACAGCGATTGCACTGATGAATATTTATAAGCATATCTTCAGACCACTGGTGCTGAAGAAGGAAGACGTGGAAGATCTGGAAGATACTCTGGGCAAGAAGATTTTTCGCTATACCTGCCTGATCGTCGGCGGTGTTGTTCACGGCGCATTTAACATTGGCGGCCCTCTGATCTCTGTTTACACGCTGGAAGCTGTTACTGACAAGCGAAAGTTCCGTAACACCATGGGTGCTCTGTGGGCAATCCTGAACAGTATGAATGCCATCAGCCAATATGTTAACGGCGCAATCACACCTCGTTGCATCAGCGCAGTTTTGATTGGTCTGCCTTTTGCTGCGGCGGGCTTTGCTATTGGTGTCAAGGTTCTGGACAAGATCAACCGCAAGCAGTTCCTGCGCTTCGTTTACGTTGTTCTGCTGGCAGTTGGTGCCAATATGTTTATCAGCAATCTGCTGCTGTTGATCTGATAGGCAGCAGTACTGTCTTTAGAAGATTAAAGAGGTTAAATAATGGAATTTTCACTCAATTATATTTGGCTAGGCTTAGCTCAGGTCTTTGCCTACTTCGTTGAAAGTAGTGCTGGATTCGGTGCGGTTGTCATCTGTGCTCCTTTTAATACTGGTATTCTGGGACCCAAGATGGGCGTTCCTTTCGGTACCATTCTGGTTACCCCTTTGTTGGTTATTCTGGCACTGAAGTCACGTAAGAATGTTTCCTGGAAGGATCTGGGTAAGGTTCTGCTTGCTTGCTTGCCTGGTCTGTTCCTGGGTCAGTACCTGTTCTACGTCATCTCCCCTGATGTTGCAAAGATCGGTATCGGCGCAGTTGTTACCGTGATCGCTCTGATCAAGATTTATCAGCATATCATCTGCCCTCTGGTCCTTAAGAAGGAAGTCGAAGAGGACAAGCCTGATACATTGGTGTCCAAGATCCTGCGTTATACCTGCTTGATCGTTGGCGGCATTGTTCATGGTGCATTCAATATCGGCGGTCCTCTGATCACCGTTTACACCCTGGAGGCTGTTAAGGAGAAGACCAGATATCGTAACACCATGATTACTCTGTGGGCTACTCTGGACGTTCTCAACAGCATCAACCACTTCCGCAACGGCGCAGTTACCCCTGAACTGTGGAATGTTCTGCTGTTCTGCTGGCCCTTCGCTGCTGCAGGCTTCATTGCCGGCGTATTCTTCCTGAATAAAATCAACCGTACTACTTTCCTGCGTTTTGTCTATGTTGTCCTGCTGGCTACTGGCCTCAACATGCTGGTTCGTAGCTTGATGGCTGTAATGTAATTCAGGTATTTTGAAACAACTTTTTTAATGAGCCACATGGTTGGCCCAAATTATCTGGAGGATAAAAAGCATGAAAGATTACAATTTTAGAGTTCCTCAGAATGTCGAGTTTGGCGTGGGCATTCTGAACAGACTGCCCGAGATTGTCGGTCAGTATAACGTCAAGGAAGTTATGTTGGTTTCCGACCGTGGTCTGGAAAGCATCGGTGTAGTTAAGAAGGTAGTTGATATTCTGGAGAATGGCGGCATTAAGTGCACTCCTTATCTGGATGTCAAGCCCAACCCTTCTGTTGAGGTCGTTAATGAGGCTACCAAGCTGTTCAAGGAGTGCGGTGCTACCGGCATCATTGCTCTGGGCGGCGGCAGCCCTATGGACGTTGCTAAGGCTGCAGGTGTTCTGTCTGTGCATGGTGGCGAAATCGCTCAGTACGAGGGTGCACAGAAGGTTCCTGGCCCCATCGTTCCCGTTTTTGCTATCCCCACCACCGCAGGTACCGGCAGTGAGGCTACTGCAACCGCAGTTATCACCGACGAGTCCAGAAACTACAAGATGTCTATTTTCAGCTACGAGATCCTGCCTAAGTGCGCTATTCTGGATCCGGAGCTGATTATGACTGCTCCTGCATCCATTGCTGCATCTACCGGCGTTGATGCTCTGATCCATGCAATGGAAGCATATTTGTCCGTCAATGCTACTCCTTTCTCCGACGCTATGGCTGAAAAGGCTATGGAGCTGATCGGTGGCAACCTGCGTAAGTTTGTCGCAAACCGCAGCAATGAAGAGGCAGCTTGCGCTATGATGGCAGGCAGTAACTTCGCAGGTATGGCATTTGTTTGGACCAGACTGGGCAATATTCACGCTATGAGCCACCCCGTCAGCGGTCACTTCCATGTGCCTCACGGTGTTGCAAATGCTGTTCTGATGCCCACTGTTATGGAGTACAACGCTTTGGCAGATGATGGCCGTTACGAGAAGATCTACAGCTATGTCTGCGGCGGTAAGCACGTTGATAACTTCAAGCCTGAGATGCTGGTTGAAGAACTGAAGAAGCTGAATGCGGATCTGGGCATTCCCAGCAACCTGGCTGCTGTGGGTGTGCAGGAGGAGGCTATTCCTCAGATGGCAGAAGATGCTATGCAGAGTGCTAACATCCTGGCTAACCCCAGAAGATCCAACATCAAGGAGATTATTGCACTGTATCATAAGGCAATGCATGCTTAATTGACCTGATACTCCTAAAGTATTATCGCCATATTGGTGTAGCTTAACGGCTTGCCAATATGGCGATTTTCTGTCGTGAATTGGACGAATGATAGCTACTTATTCTGAAATGATAGAGTATCTGCAATGTGTATTATGAAGAAGACAATGTCCTGAATATGCAACTCGCTTTCCTAATATGAAACATAAAACTACATACTGAAATTCTATTTTGGCTTAAGAAAGAAAGTTTGTTGCATGTTGCTGTTTTTTGGACAATGATATAAACTTGTTTTTGTGATTTATAGAAAATCTATTTTATCTGCCTAAAAAAGTGATTAAGATAGAATGAGGAGTGTACAATGGAAAGAATTGCTGAATGCTTGAAGAGCAAAATTATGACTGCAGAGCAGGCTGCACAATTTATCAAAACCGGCTATGGTTTGGGTGTCAGCGGCTTCACAAGAGTCGGTTACCCCAAGGCTGTCCCTCATGCCCTGGCCGTATCTGGTCATGCAAAGGACCTGACGATTTGCGTTGGCGCAGCAGTTGGTGACGAAATTGATGGTGAGTTGGTTCGTGCCGGCTTGGTGAAGTACCGTTTTGGCCATCAGTCTCACAACGATATGCGCAAGGCAATCAACTCTGGTGCTGTATCCTTCAATGATATTCACATCGGACATCTGCCTATGAACATGAACCAGAAAACTGGTCCTAAGATCAATGTTGCAATTCTGGAATGTGTTGCCGTGACTGAGGAGGGTATTTATCTGCCTGCATCCGCTGGCTCTGCTGATGCAGCTGTTAGAAATGCAGATATGGTCATCCTGGAAGTCAACTCTGCGTTGCCTATGGGTCTGATGGGCATGCATGATATCTTTGAAGTAGGTTTGCCCCCTCATGCTAGGATCATCCCCATCCTGAATCCTGATGACCGCATCGGTACTCCTTATATTCCCTGCGATCCTGAGAAGATCGTCGCAATTGTCGAGACTGATACTCTGGAGCCTGCACCTACTTACAAGCCATCTTCTCCTGCTATGGAAAAAGTCGGCGAGAATGTTGTTAAGTTCCTGAAGGGCGAGATTGAGGCAGGTCGTCTGCCTGAGAACATGGGACCTCTGCAGTCCGGCGTAGGCTCTGTTGGCAACGCCGTTCTGGGCTGTCTGGCTTCCAGCGGTTTCAAGGGTCTGAGCATGTACACCGAGGTCATGCAGGACTCTGGCTTTGACCTGCTGGATTCCGGCGTTGTTGACTTTGTTTCTGCAAGCTGCATTGCTCTGGCTGATGAGAACCGTGAGCGTTTTTACAAGAATATCGATCAGTACAAGGACAAGATCATTATTCGTCCTCAGGAAATCTCCAATCACCCCGAGGTTGCCCGCCGTCTGGGTCTGATTGCACTGAACACCCCCATAGAAGTTGATATTTATGGTAACGTCAACTCCACCCATATTATGGGCACCAAGATGATGAATGGTCTGGGTGGCAGCGGTGACTTTGCTCGTAATGCCCGCGTCTCCATCTTCGCTACCGAGTCTATTGCAAAGGGCGGTCTGATTTCCTGCATCGTTCCCATGGTCTCTCACGTTGATCAGACTGAGCACGATACTGCAGTAGTTGTCACTGAACAGGGTATTGCCGACCTGCGTTGGAAGACTCCTAAGGAGCGTGCAGAGCTTCTGATTGAAAACTGTGCACATCCTGATTTCCGCCCCATGCTGCGTGAGTACTTTAAGCATGCCTGCGAGATTTCTGAAGGTAAGCACACACCTCACGATTTGACTGAGGCACTTTCCTGGCATCAGAGATTCATTGAGACAGGCACAATGAAGAAGTAATTCTACTAAAATGAATAGGGAATATCCCATGGAGCACAGTTGTGCGCCATGGGATATTTTACAACCTGATGTACACAACTGAAAAATATGGATAAAGAGCTTGCTGGGTATATTGATTGGTGCAGATGCTGTACAATTGTTTAAGAAAACTTAATTGTATACATACTATTATGTTAAGATGCTTTGCGCTATAATAAAAAACAAGTATTATGATTTTGAGGAGATACCCATGCACAACAGACAGAGTTTTACAAAGGAACAGAAAAAAACCATTGGTTTTGCCATTGCGTTTGCTGTGTTACTGGTAACGGTCACGATTGGTTATGTCGTTGCCGGGCCAATGATGCGTTTTATTACAGAACCGGAACTTTTTCGCCAGTGGGTGGAGAACCACGGCTTGCTGGGTGAGTTGGTTTATGTTTCGTGCGTCATCTTGCAGATCATCGTAGCTCTGATTCCCGGTGAGCCTCTGGAACTGGCTGCAGGATATGCCTTCGGCGCAGTTCGCGGTACGTTGCTGTGTCTGGCTGCATCCACCATCGGCAGTGTATTGGTGTTTTGGCTGGTTCGCCGTTATGGCATGCGACTGGTGGAGATTTTTTATCCTGCAGAAAAGCTGAAAGATATCCGCTTTCTGAAAAGCTCACCGCAGAGGACGCTTTTGTATACTATTGTGTTTGTATTGCCTGGTACACCCAAAGATCTGCTTTGCTATTTTGCAGGCTTGACAGATATGAAGTTTATGCACTTCCTCCTGATCTGTTCTCTTGGACGAATCCCGTCGGTCGTTACCTCTACACTGGGTGGCAATGCACTGGGAACAGCACAATATTATCATGCGGTTATTGTTTTGATTGTTGCATTGGCCATTAGCGGAATTGGACTGCTGATTTATCGCCATATCTGCAGAAAACAGAATAAATAGGCTGCATAAATGTGATACTTTGTTAAATATGCGGTGAATTGTTTGAGGAATTCACCGCAATTTCATATGCACAAAGAGGGCGGATGACAATAAGAAATCCCCCTTGCGCAAATGCAACGGGGGATTACATTATTTTCCCAGTTCTGCGTTTCGTCTGGTGGCAGCAATCATGCACTCCATGACTGCACCACGAAATCCGTGATCTTCCAGTGCTTTTACACCGGCAATGGTGCTGCCTCCGGGAGAACAGACCTCGTCTTTCAGCTGACCGGGGTGAGTACCTGTGGCAAGTACCATTTCAGCGGCTCCTGTCATTGCGGCGGCAGCATACTGTACAGCTTGAGTTCTGGGGACACCGCAGGCTACAGCACCGTCAGCCATGGCTTCGATAAACATGTACATGTAGGCGGGAGCACAGCCGGAGACGGTACCTGCTGCGTCAAAAAGGGACTCTGGAATCTGGTCGAAGCGTCCGGCAAATTGCAGATCCTGTAAAAAATCAGCCATCATGGATTCTGCTACCAGCTCGTTATGACAGTAGAGGGTCATACCCTTTCCGACAGCTACCGGTGTATTGGGCATGATACGAATAATCGGATAATCACCGCCTGCCATGCGGCCAATTTGTGATATGGTCAGTCCTGCTGCCATAGAAATAAGAATTGGTTTTTTTCCTTTCAGAATGGGAGAAAGCTCTGCCAGAACTCCTTCCATTCCCTGCGGTTTGACTGCTAAAAACAGGCAGTCACTCTGAGAGGCGACTGTTTTGCAGTCTGCGTATTGACAGCCTAATTCTTGGGCAATATTTTTAGCCTTGCCGGAGCGGTCGCAGATGAGAAAGTCTGTAGTGTGTTTGGACAGGGCTTTTGCGATGGCACCGCCCATATTGCCGCAGCCGATAAATCCGTATTTCATGATATCCTCCTGTTGGTCGTGGTAGGAACCACGGTGATGTATGCGGTAGCATTTTTTACATTCTGAAGAAATGCATATGGCAATTCTAGACGTGATTCTGTTTTATTATACACGATTTTCACAGAGAAAGAAAGCCCCGTTGTTTCTTCGGGGAAATGTGAATAATGCAGGTTTTAGTAGTGATTTTCGTTGAAATGAGAAAATGAATGTGATATTATAAGCTATCAGTGCTGTAAAATGTGCGATTAAAGGAGCAGAAAATGATAAAGCCAAGATCAAAATTTCACATTGGTCTGCGCACGGTAAAGACGACGATTGCTGTGGTGCTCTCCATGGTTATAGTGGATTCGCTGGGATCTAAAGCCGGCACCAAACTGATTTTTGCGATGCTGGGAGCGATGACGGCAGTTCAGCCCACATTCAAGGCATCTGTGGAGTCGAGCCTTGCTCAAATTGTGGGTGTGTTGTTTGGCGCATTGGCAGGACTTTTGTTGGTAACATTGCCTGTACCGCCTCTGACAGCAACGGCTATCGGCATGGTGCTGGTGATTACTCTTTACAATGCGCTGAATATTCGATTTACAGCTGTTTTGCCTTGCTTTATTGTCGTTATGATGTGTGTCACGCCTGATTTGGATCCTGTGACCTATGCGACAGGGCGTATTTGGGATACTACCATCGGTATTGGCATTGGTATGGTAGTGAATATGCTGATTTTTCCTTATGACAACAGCCGACAGATTCGCTGCATCGTCAAGCAGTTGGAACGGGACTTGATCCGCTTCTTAGAAGACCTGTTTGACGGAGAGGATCAGATACCGAAAATTGAGAAAATGGATGCAAATATTCGGGATATGGAACGCCAGTTGCAGATTTTTTCTGAACAAAGATTACCTCTTCGACGTGGCAGCCAGCAAAATCAGCTGGAAGCCTTTCGGATTTGTGACGAAAAGGCCAGAGAACTGGTGGCACAACTGGAGGTTCTGCGTTATATGGGGACTCCGGGACGAATAAGCGAGGGTAATCAAAAACGCTTGAAGGAGGCCGGTGCCCAGATCAGGGTTCAGCAATCGGAAGGGGAGTGGACGGAACGGGAGGTAGTTACGAACTACCATCTTTGTCAGATCCTGACCCTTCGTCTGGAATTGCTGGAGGCGTTGTGTCAGGATAACAGTAAGCACAGGAGATAGAGTATGGAAGAACAATCACGCTGGGTCAGCGTCTGGGGAAATGCGGTTAGTGTGGCAGAAAACCGCCCGGAACGGTATGCAAAGGACATCACTATTCGCTATCCTATTCGGATTCCTTTTGCAGGGGACAGCCTGCGATTAACATTTGATAACTACTGCGGCACGGAGCCTGTGACATTTCATGATGTTACAGTGCTCTCTGGCGGCAAGTTCTACCCGGTGTTCTTGCAGGGGAAACGGGAAATGACTATCCCGGCAGGGAACCGAATTGTTACGGACCCGGTGGATCTGCAGGTGCAGGCAGAAGATGTGGTTCAGGTCAGCTTCTATTTGAAGGATTTCACGCTGATGCGGTCGGTAGTGTTTACCTGCGGTCCGCTGTCTGAAGGCATATATGCCAATGGTAATCAGACGCAAACACCTGAGTTTGACATCCAGACATCCAGAACGACCCACCTTTTTTATTTTCTCAGTAATGTCTCTGTGCTGACAGGGCAGGAGAATCGGGCAGTTGTCTGCTATGGTGATTCCATTACCGCACAGGACTGGCCGGATGATTTGGTTCTGCGGTGTGCTGAGGAGGGATATCACAACACGGCAGTGATTCGACGTGCAACCTCCGGTTCCCGGATTCTTCGGGAGTACACCTGCCTGACCTATGAGTCCTACGGGCTTATGGGCAGTAAGCGATTTGCCCATGAAGTTCCCACGGATGGTGCCGATGCGGTAATCATTCAGCAGGGAATCAATGACATCATTCATCCTGTTGGAGAAGATGTGAATGTGTTCAGACCCATGAGTGACCTGCCCACGGTGGAGGAACTGATCGAGGGACTGAAAACTTACATCGCACAGGCACGAAGCTATGGCTACCGAGTCTATGTAGGTACGCTGCTTCCTATGGGCGGCTGGCGCACGGATGCACCATTCCGTCAGAAAATGCGCCATGCCTATAACGATTTTATTCGTAATACAGACCTGATTGACGGATGTATTGACTTTGACAGGGCATTGCGTGACCCGGAAAATCCCGATTATTTTCTGCCGGAATATGACTCCGGCGACCATTTGCACCCCAGTCAGGCCGGTTACCGGCGCATGGCCATGGAGGTTCCGGCAGAATTGCTGAAATAACGAAATCAGAACATGCAAAAAAGCACCCCGTTTATGAGTTACCATAAATGGGGTGCGATTTATTTTGTTAGTCCTTTACAAGATATGCACCTACAATTTCAGCGTAGTATGCGGTGTGGCGATCCTGTTTGCCGCTTTCATCCTTAGGGTAGAATGCGGACTGAATATCGTCGGGGAGCTGGGAAGGAATCTGCTCCTGCTTATAGAGAACCTTACATTCCAGTGTCAGGGGCAGTTCCTTGATGCCGGGAGTGCTGATGTTGTTGGACTCTACCAATGTCAGACCCAATTCGTGAATCTTATCCATGTCTCGACCGGACTTGGTACCGCAGACGCTGATAATGTGACTGTCAACTTCACCGTAGGGAATGTTGACGGTAAATTCGCCGGAAGCGTCCAACATCTGCTTGGTCAGACGGCTCTCACGGACATAAGCTACAAAAACGGGACGGCGCCACTCTACACCGATGTGCCCCCAGCCGATGGTCATGGTGTTAATCTGGTCGCCCAGCTTGGTCGTGAGCAAAACACCTTTAGGCAAGGCTTTGCAGATATGACCTGCATAATCAAATGCGTTAATTTCCTCTTTCATATTAGTGCCTCCTTATACTATATCAATTGATTATATGAAATAAAAGTGCAAAAATCAATTCTCATTATGGAATTATGCGATTGGCATATTTATCTTTTGATGATACACAAATACCGTGGAGCTGAGAAGTGCCCTGCCAACCGGCCATTCTTGAAAGTTGACCTGTTTTATGGTATGCTTGTAAATAATAAATGGACAAAAGGGGGAAATGTGGTGAAGATTATTCATTGCTCCGATATTCATTTGGATTCTAAAATGGAGTCCAATCTGACTCCACAGCAGGCAAAGGAACGAAATGCGGAAATTCTGCACACCTTTTCCCGGCTGGTCGATTATGCCCAGCAGAATGATGTGAAAGCGGTCCTCATTGCGGGCGATATGTTCGATACACAGCGTGTATCCCGCCGGACAGCAGGATTTATACTGGATCGTATCCGGCAGGCTAAGGACGTTGATTTTCTGTATCTGCGAGGAAATCATGATGAAAACCATGGTTTCTTCGCTGAGGAACTGCCGGACAATTTTAAGGTGTTTTCTGATGCGTGGAGCTCCTACCGTTATGAGAATGTGGTAATCACCGGCGCAGAACTGACAGAAAACAATTGGGCATCGTTGTACGCAGAGCTTAAACTGAAACCTGAGGATACGAACATTGTGATGCTCCACGGGCAGGTAACTACCCAACCGGGAGAGGAATGTGTCTGTATTCCGCAGCTTCGGGGGAAACACATCCACTATCTGGCCTTGGGGCATATTCACAGCTATCAGAAGGAGCAGCTTGATCAGGAAGGACAGTACTGCTACTGCGGCTGTCTGGAGGGACGTGGATTTGATGAATGTGGAGAAAAGGGATTTGTACTTTTAAATGTGGAAAATCAGAGGGCCGAACCAGAATTTGTGCCCTTTGCCGCCAGAATGCTCCATGAAGTGTCGGTGGATATCTCCGGCTTGGAGACAATCAGCCAGATTCTTGGTGCGGCGGAGACTGCGGTTAAAGGGATATCCTCAAAGGATCTGGTGAAAGTTACGCTCACAGGAACTTACACACTGCAAAGTCAGAAGGATCTTCCTTTTTTGCAGAAAAGTCTGGCGCCGTCCTTCTATTTTGTAAAAATCAAGGACGAGAGCAGATTCCTGATTCAGCGGGAATCTTATGAGCACGACGCATCCCTCAAGGGAGAGTTTATTCGCTTGGTGATGGCGTCTGATAAAACGGAGGAGGAGAAGGCCCGGATCATCTGCTGCGGCATTCAGGCCCTCAGCGGAGAGGAGGTCATGGTGTGAAGCTGATTAGCTGCTATATTGAAAATTTTGGTGGACTGTCACAGTACCGGGTGAAGTTTGAAGACGGACTGACAGTGATTCAGGAGCATAACGGCTTTGGCAAAACCACGCTGGCGGAGTTTCTCCGTGCCATGTTCTATGGATTTCCCCGAGCTTCCAGCAAAGGACTGGGAAAACGGAAGAAGTATACCCCCTGGAATGGCGGAAAATTCGGCGGCACGCTGGATTTTGAATACGAAGGGGTGTGCTACCGCATTGAGCGAAGCTTTGGTGCAACCCCAGCCAGAGACAGGTTTGTGCTGTATGACTTGGAGACGGGGCGTGAGTCCAATCGTTTTACACAGCAGATCGGACTGGAACTTTTTCAGCTGGATGCTGACTCCTTTGAACGAAGCACTTATATGCCTCAAATTCATGATACGTCCAGCCTGACCACCAACACCATTCAGGCCAAATTGGGAGATTTGGTGGAGGATACCAACGATATCAACAATTTCGATAAGGCTGTGGAGGCACTGAAAAGCAAGCGGAGCAGCTTTGTGCCTTTTCGTGGCAATGGAGGTACTGTGGCGGATGCCAATCGGGAGATTACCCGATTGCAAAATGCGCTGGATGCCGCTGCGGGAAAGCCGGGAGAACTGGCAGAGGTTCAGAATCAGATCGCCCAGATGGAACAACAGCTGGTTGCCCAAAAAACAGAACTTGAGGATGTTCGCAAACAGATCACACTGACGGCTCAGGGGGCTGCACGCCGGGAAATTCGGAAGCAATATCAGGATAAACTCAGAGAATATAATGAGACGCTTACAGTGGCAACTGAGTTGGAGCAGAGGTTTCCTGCCGGGGTTCCAACAGAACAGGATATGGAAACACTGGAACAGGCAGTGGAACAGCTGGCAATTCTTGCAGGACAGGAACTAACGACGCAGGCTGATCTGAACGCCCAGCGCATTGTGGAAGAAAACCAGAATCTCTTTTCGGACGGACTGCCAACAGATGAAACGCTTGATGAAGTGCAGCAGCAGTTTGAAACGTATCAGGCCTTGCAGATGCGGCAGAAATCCGTAGGATTGTCTCCGGCAGATCGGGAACAGCTGGATGTCCTGACGGCGTTTTTTGAATCGGGTGTACCCGGTCAGGAACAGATTGGGGAACTGGCAGATCATCAGCGGCAGCTGCTTCAGCTGGAATCGGTGCTGGAAAGTCAAACCATGGAGCAGGAGGAATTGCGCCGACTGGATATTTTGAGACGGCAGCTTGGGGAGAATATACCTTCTAAGGAAACGATTCAAGCCCATCGGCAGCGGCTTCGCAGGATGGATGCATTGCGGGAAGAGAACCGTAAGCTGGCGGAGCATCCTGTGCCTATGCAGCAGGTGCCAGAGCAGAAAAAAACCAACGCCGGTCTTACGATTGGAATGCTAATTCTGGGCGCTTTGGGCGTGGCTCTGGGCGTGGTACTGCTGGTGATGGAAATCTATGCGGTAGGTGGAATTTCTTTGGGCGTGGGACTGCTGGCGGTTCTTGGTGGCGGCGTTCTGGGTATCCGGCACATGATCGACAGTCGAATTTCAGCGACGGCACCCGTTGCATACGGGCTTAGCCCGGAGACACAGTCTAAGATTCAATCTAATGAGCAGGAAATCCGTGATCTGGAGGATCAGATCCGTGTATTTGCGGCAGCATACAGCGCTAATTCCGTTTTAGCGGAAGCTTTGGCTGAAATTGAAAACATGGCGGAGACTTATAAAAGTCTGGCTGAGCGTAAAAGGGCGATGGATGGCAAGCGAAATGCGTTATCGGCGGAAATCGACCAGCATAGACAGGCGCTGAGTGCAGGTTTACGTCCGTATTACGATGTCGCAGACACTTATGACAGCCAGATCTCTGACCTGCGTTTGAAATGCAGCCAGTATCAGAAGCTTCTGCAAGAAAAGGTAGATGCGGAACGTCAGATGCAGGAGCTGAAAGAGCAGAGCATGCAACTTGGAAGGCAGCTGACAGCCTTTTTTACCCCCTATTATGGGGCAAACACCCCGGAACAGGCGGGCGTTTTGCTGACCAGACTGCGCAGTGCACGAGATGAGTTCCTACATGCCCGGCAGCAGCTGGCGCAGTGGAAGGAACGGACTGAGACAAATGCGGCGCAAACACAACAGTGGCGCAGCATTCGGGAAAAATTTGCGGAAGCATATCGTCTGGAAGCTCATTCCCGGGAGGAAGTGCGAAAGCTGTGGGAGACGATTGGAGATTTCCAAAAGAGCCGACAGCGCTGTGAAGTGCTGAAGCAACAGAAGGATGCCTTTGCAGCGGAACATCAGGACGTACTGGGTGCGGAAGAGTTGGGTGCCGAAGCGGATGCCGATGAACTGGGGGGACTGGAACGGACTCTGACGGCGGCAATTGAGCAGATTATGGATACCCTATTGCGGCAGAAGCAGAAACAGGAACAGCTGCGGGATGAGATTCAGGAAATCCCACAGATGCAGGATCAGCTGCAACTGTGGAAGGAAAAAAGACAGGAAGATCAGGCGTCGGCAGATATTTTGGATGATACCGTGTCCTTCCTTCAAAAGGCTAAGGATAAGCTGGCAGGTAGCTATTTGGGCGGAATCCAGACCAGTTTTGCACAGCTTATGAATAGACTGATGGATGAAAGCCAGGAACAGATTCTCATGACACCGGAGCTGGAAGTGCGTTTGGAACGGCTGGGCGAAGCCCGGGAACTGGGCTATTTCAGCGCAGGCCAGACGGATATGATTATGCTGTGTATGCGTTTTGCACTGGTGGATGCACTTTTTGGAGATGTAAAACCCTTTGTAATTCTGGACGATCCTTTCGTGAATCTGGATGATGAAGGCACAAAAAAGGCACTGAAGCTGCTGCGTGAACTTTCTCAGGACAGACAGATCATCTATATGGTTTGCAACAGTTCTCGTGTATAAAAAGAATCCCCACGAAATCGTGGGGATTCTTTTGCTTAAAATAGCATGGCTTTGTGGAGAAAAAAACGTACGGGGCTTGACTATGCAGCCTTGGCGGTAAGCATGTCAACATACTCTTCCAGACACAGATTCAGCTCATGAAGCTCGGCAGCTAACTCCTTGCCGACATAGCGGTAGTGCCAAGGCTCGTAGATGATGCCGGTGATGGCACCTTTGTCGGTGGGGTAGCGGAGAATAAAGCCGTATTTCCAACTGTTTTCCATAAGCCACTGCTGCGTGGCGGTATTGGCTTGTCCTTCGTCCAGATTCCGATATGTGTTATCCACAATATCCAGTGCCAGTCCCATCTGGTGCTCACTGGTTCCGGGAAAGGCTACGACGGTAGCGGCCTTGGTGCGAGCCTCGTCCTGACTGTAACCTGCCTTGACCAGCCGGTTAATTTTGTTTTGAAACAGCATCTCCTGATCGGCTGTTGTACGATAAGAGGAGCGGATAAAAGGATTGTGTCCGGCGGAACGGCAGTCGTTCAGCATCTGCGACAGCTCGTCGGCGGCATAGTCTGCCACACGGTGACCAAACTCAGTTTTTGCTAGCTTTACGGTGTAATTTTCCGGCAGACGATTCCATGGATTGACCAAATAGAACTCTTCACCGGTAGAGCTGAAGAAGTGTGCAGCATTGTCGATCATGACTTTACCCTTTGCCATGGAGCCGTCCTCTCGCAGATAACGGCTGGAGTTATTGGCCTCAATCCACCCGGTACACATGACACCGTTTTCGTCAAAGTAGTATTGCTTGTCGCCAATCGTTGTCCACCCCAATGCGGGAACACCATTGGAATCAGCATAGTGACGACCGTTTTCTTGCTCATACCAACCGGAAATCAGCTTTCCGTCATGCCCAAAAATACGCATGGTGCCGCTAATCTCCACAGGGACTGTGGCAAGCACGCCTGCTTCGTCCAGATAGTACTGCTGACCGTCCAGATTCAGCCAGCCGGTGACCATGGCGCCTGTGCTGCGCAGATAATAGCGTTTTCCGTCTTGCTCCAGCCATCCGGAATAGGGCGTGCCATCCTCGTTAAGATAGTAGGCGCTGCCGCTGATTTTCTGCCAGCCGCCGGCGGGGTATCCATCAGTCAGATAACGGCTGGTTCCGTTTTCTGTGATCCAGCCGGTAACGGGTAAGCCAGAGTCATCCCGGTACTGCATACCGGATTCGGTTTTGTGCCAACCGCTGTATCCGTCGGAAGCTGAGCGTCCGTCCATAATAAAGAAAATAGCACTCACAACTACAACAAGGCAGAGTATGAGCACGGTTGTCAGCTTTTTCATCATCATTTCCTCCTGATTCGGGGCTTTTCCTTATATGGTCGCCAGTATATCATATGTAAAATTCTGTTTCAAGGAGGAAGAAAAAGAAACCTTCTGTACTCTGAAATTATACCGTATTATCAGGATAGTTTAAAATGATAAAATGTGTGGCTGCTAAGCCACATATTAATGTTGGAGCTAAATATATCAAGGCGAAAAAATAGTATATAATCAACAAAATAAGAAAAATGTCAAATAAATGCTTGACAATCCGATTGTTAATGGATAAGATGATTTTGACAAAAGTATGCAAAATCAGATTTGCAGCAGCTTGATTCTGCGTGCCGTACCCGGATCTTTGCACGTGGCTTCTTGCGGTATATATGAAAGGACGTATCTGTCATGCACAATGAAGTTTTAGCACAGTTCCAATTGGACAGTAAGGCTGTTTCCTGCGAACGCTATGGTTGTGGCCACATTAACGAAACTTATCTGGTGGTTACCGAATCCGGCCGCCGCTACATTCTCCAGAAGCTCAGCAACCGTGCATTTCCCGACATTGCGGGCCTGCAGGAGAACGTTGCAGCTGTTACCGCATATCTGCACACCCAAACCGATAATCCCTACGGCGCTCTAACCCTGATCCCTACCCTTGACGGTAAGACCTATTACCACAAGGAAGAGAACAGCGACTGGCGTGTTTATGATTTCATTGAGAACAGCATTTGTCTGCAGGCTCCCGAAACTCCTGAGGATTTCTACCAGAGCGCAATCGCTTTCGGCACCTTCCAGGAGCAGCTGGCTGGTTTCCCTGCTGAGACACTGCATGAGACCATCAAGAACTTCCACAACACTCCTGACCGTTACCGCATTTTTAAGGAAGTCTTGGCAAAGGATCCTATGGGCAGAGCTAAGGATGTTCAGGCTGAAATTGACTTCGTTCTGGCTCATGAAGAAGATGCCGGTACGTTGACCCGTATGCTGAAAGAGGGAACTCTGCCTCTTCGTGTTACCCACAACGATACCAAGCTGAATAACGTCATGCTGAGCGCTGATACCCGTAAGCCTTTGTGTATCATCGATCTGGACACCACTATGCCCGGTCTGAGTGCTTACGACTTTGGCGATTCCATCCGGTTCGGCGCAGCTACCGCAGCTGAGGATGAGAAGGATCTGAGCAAGGTTACCATGTCTCTGGATCTGTTCCGCACCTTCACCAAGGGCTTCCTGACTGCCTGCCCCGGTCTGACGGAGAACGAGCGCAAGATGCTGCCCATGGGCGCTAAGACCATGACTTTGGAGTGCGGTGTTCGTTTCCTGACTGACTATCTGGACGGCGACCATTACTTCGGCATTCACTATCCTGAGCAGAATCTGGATCGCTGCCGTACCCAGTTCAAGCTGGTTTCCGATATGGAATCCAAGTGGGATGAGATGGCTAAGATCGTCGCAGAAGAAACTAAATAAGAGATACCTCAGGCGCACCGTTTTTTGCGGTGCGCCTTTAAAATTTACAAATTAGTGGGTGCATAATCGGGGGAACTATGATATACTGAGTACCAGAAAAATCTCCGGGAAAGAGATGTGATAATTCGCTATGAAAAATCCTGAGCATAAACCATATCTGTACGCGATGCTTGCGGGTTTCGGTGCTATCAGCTTAAGTGTGTTGCTTTTCTTCTTCATCTATCGAATGCAGGGCGTGGGAGAGGCAGTGGATAAGGTTATAAGCATTTTGATGCCCTTTATCTATGGTGGTGTGGTAGCCTATCTGCTTCGTCCGGCATGCAATCTCTACTCTCGGTGGCTGACGGATGTTCTGCCCGCAAAAGCTAAGAAATATGCAGATGCGTTGGCAATTACTTTGAGTATGATTACGGGGCTTCTTGTAATTTATGCATTGATTATTATGATTGCCCCCCAACTGTATCAGAGCATTATGAGTCTGTGGTACTCTCTTCCCAACAAGGTGGAGCAGACAATCGACTGGTTTACCGACAGATTTGGTGAGAATGAAGCTTTTCTGGAATACTTCAATACCAGCTACAAAGCAATCTATGACAAACTGAATATGTGGGCACAGGATACGCTGATTCCCTATATCACGGGAGTTGTCAGCGGACTGGGCATGAGCGTGTGGAAAATTTTGATTTTCTTCAAGGATTTCCTGATCGGTTTGATTGTGGCGGTTTATTTGCTGGCAAGCCGTAAGAAGTTCAGACGGCAGGGTGTTATGATCGTTCGCAGCGTCCTGAAGCCCAGATGGGCGGATGTCATTTTGCGGGAAATCGCTTTTGTAGATCAGATGTTTGGAGGATTTATTGACGGAAAGTTAGTGGATTCTGCTATTATTGGTGTGCTATGCTACATTGGCTGTTTGATTTTTAATTTCCCTAATGCGCTGCTGGTATCTGCCATTGTTGGTGTGACCAATGTGATTCCGTTCTTCGGCCCGTTTTTGGGTGCAATCCCTGCAACACTGCTGATCCTGATTGAAAGTCCTATGAGCGCAGTGTGGTTTATGCTGTTTGTTCTGTTCTTGCAGCAGCTGGACGGCAATATCATCGGCCCCAAGATTCTGGGCGATCACACGGGTGTATCCAGCTTCTGGGTTCTGTTCTCTATTCTGCTCTTTGGCGGATTGTGGGGAATTGTAGGCATGGTGGTTGCAGTGCCTTTGTTTGCGGTTATCTATGATGTGGTTCGTAAGTTAGTAATTCGTGGATTGAACCGAAACGGCTGCGCTGAGATTTTTGATACCTATGAGCGAGAGTGTGCTGAGAAAGCGCAGGAAGCATTGGAAGCCAAGAAGGCCAAAAAAGCAAAGTTTAAAAAGAAGAAATGAGATATAGAAATGCACCTCTGTGATTAAAAAGAGGTGCATTTTTGTGCAGAAATAATGTGCTGCCCGGTTGACAAAACTCGAGCGATAGCTGTATACTGTACGATAGAATGCCAGAATTTTTATGATTTGAATTTATGATGGTATTTTCAAGGAGGAGAATTATGACACCGAGCGAGAAGAAACAACTTCGTGCAACTGCCTGCAAGGTTCGCATGGGCGTGATTGAATCCACTCACGCAGCCAAGTGTGGTCATCCCGGCGGCAGCCTGTCTGCTGCGGATATGTTTACGTATCTGTATTTTAAGGAATTGAATGTTGATCCTGCAAATCCCAAGTGGGAAGATCGGGATCGCTTTGTCCTGTCCAAGGGTCATACTGCGCCTGGTATGTATTCTGCCCTGGCTCTCCGCGGTTTCTTCCCTGTGGAGGATCTGAAGACTCTGCGGAAGGTCGGCAGCTACCTGCAGGGTCATCCTAACATGAACACCGTTCCCGGTGTGGATATGTCCACCGGTTCTCTGGGCCAGGGTATCTCCTGTGCTTGCGGCATGGCACTGGCTGCCAAGTATCAGGGTAAGACCAATCGGGTCTATACCTTGCTGGGCGACGGCGAAATTCAGGAAGGCCAGGTGTGGGAGGCTTGCATGTTTGCTGCACACTATAAACTGGATAACCTGACTGTGATTGTTGACAACAACGGTCTGCAGATTGACGGCAATGTTGCTGATGTTATGAGTCCTTATCCCATTGTGGACAAGCTGGAGGCTTTCGGCTTCCATGTAGAAGCTATCGACGGCCATGACTTTGATCAGATCGAAGCTGCTATGAACAATGCTCGCACCGTCAAGGGCAAGCCTTGCGCCATTGTTATGAAAACTGTCAAGGGCAAGGACGTTTCCTATATGGAAGATCAGGCTGGCTGGCACGGAAAGGCTCCCAATGATGCAGAATATGAGCAGGCAATGACTGAGCTGAAGGCAAAGCTTGCAGAAGTGGAGGCGGAATAAGATGGCAGATGTGAAGAAAATTGCAACTCGTGAGAGCTATGGCAACACTTTGGTAGAGTTGGGTGCAGAGCATGAGAATCTGGTGGTTCTGGATGCTGACCTGGCAGGTGCTACCAAGACCGGTGTTTTCAAAAAGGCTTATCCTCAGCGTCATTTTAACTGTGGCATTGCCGAAGCGGATATGATGTGTGTGGCTGCCGGTATGGCTGCCAACGGACTGGTTCCGTTTGCTTCTACCTTTGCTATGTTTGCAGCAGGCAGAGCTTTTGAACAGATCCGAAATTCCATTGGTTATCCGCACCTGAATGTCAAGATCGGTGCAACCCACGGCGGTATTTCCGTTGGTGAGGATGGTGCATCCCATCAGTGCTGCGAGGATTTCGCCCTGATGCGTTCTATCCCTGGCATGGTGGTAATGAGCCCTTCTGATGATGTGGAAGCAAGAGCCATGGTGCGTGCTGCCTATGAGTATGTTGGACCTGTGTACATGCGCTTTGGTCGTTCAGCTGTTCCGACTGTTCATGAGGGCGACTGCAATTTCCAGATTGGTAAGGGCGAAATCTTGAGAGATGGTACTGATGTTGCAATTATTGCAAACGGTTTGATGGTCTATGAGGCTGTCGAAGCTGCCAAGACTCTGGCAAAAGACGGTATCAACGCAATGGTCATCAATATGGCTACTATCAAGCCTCTGGATGAGGAACTGGTCCTTTCTGCGGCTGAAAAGTGCGGTAAAATCATCACCTGCGAGGAGCATTCCATTATTGGCGGTTTGGGCGAAGCTGTTTGTGCTCTGCTGTCTGAAAAGATGCCTACTCCTGTGCGCCGCATCGGTGTCAATGATGAGTTTGGTAAGTCCGGCCCTGCAGCAGATCTGCTGAAACTGTACGGCCTGAGCGCTGAGCATGTCGTAGAGGTTGCTAAGGATTTCTGCGGCAAGTAAGATGATATGATAAAAACGCCATCGGAGCTTTCCGATGGCGTTTTGCTTATTTTAGGGCGATGTTAATCAGGTCAGGGGAGTTGGGGTGAATGACTCTGTTGAAAAGCTTTGCAAAGTGTCTGGCAGTATCCCAACTGCTGCCGCACAGACCGCGACGTGTAAAGTAAGGTCCGTTTCGCAGACCGTTGTCGTGCACCAATGCAGACAGCTTCCCTTTGTAAATCAAAGAGGCGTTCAGCGCTTTATCCAGCTGCTGAATGCTGCGGTAGGAGGTGCCAAGCACTGCATTTGCAAATTCCAGACAGGTGTAGGCACCGCTGACGGGGATATACAGCCCCATGGCAGAGGCTAAAGCGCCAAGTGTGTTGTAAATCAATCCGCATTGGGAGCCAGCGTGAGTAAAAAGAGATTCCAGCCGAAGATACTTGCTTTGCGGAATTTCAACACAGAAAACACGGACTTCGGTAGAGCCGCCGTTGGAAAAATAGCGTTCCGGGGACTCAGTCACAAATCCGCCGGCAAGAGGAACATCCTGAAAATAACGGGCAAAGGAGACCCAGTTGCGGAATTGAGGGTCCAAAGACAGGGATACGTGGTTGTACTCGTAACGGGTGGCCAGACGTATGACTTTACCCATGGTGGTATCTGTCCGGGACAGCATCACATATAATGGCTTCGTTGCTTCCATAAAAACCCTCCTTTGACCCATTTATTATACCGGAAAAATACTAAATATTCAGGCGCATCTACAAAATTATCAGCATTCTCATGACCGAGCGCTCCATATTCAGACGAGAAGCAATTTGCCAGACGACAGCGAAGATTTACTTCTATTTGTTCAATCAGGGGAAACAGCAAATGTCAAAAATGGCAATTAAACTTATAGAGATCCACGATCTGGTCGAATGTTACTCCCTCAAAGTATGTACCATTTTTCGGCTTCAAGCCCAAGCTGAAAGCTTTAATCAAGAGAAAATACGATATATCATTAAGCAATTTCTTTGCCGCATCTCAATCATGGATGATTAACCCTAAGCGGCAAAGATCCTCTGGTTGCTCGTCCACTGTCAAAGCCGGCTGCTGCTCTCTCCTCTGCATGGTGAATCCTCCATATAAATTAAATGACCCGACGTGGTACGCATTGTAAAGAGGCGTGTCGGGTTTTATTAACGCTATTATATGCAATAATTTTCCGAAAATCAACCATAGATTTAATATAATTTTCAGCACGGTAAATAATCGGTACAACTTGTTATGGTTAGTTCATTTTTTGTACTTAAGCACGCCGCCGATCAGATGCTCTTTATTGGGAGGGACGATATAGGACTCGATTTGGATTTTCGTCTGTGGCGAAAATAGAAGATCGCCAGTTTGAGAACTGACTGCCATACTGCCACCGGCAGTATGGATTTAATCGGGTTCGAGTACTATGGACACAAAAGGCAAAGAAAAAGCCCACCCTATTGGGTGGACTTTTCTTTATCCGGCGCATCATTCCATATTGAATCCATCGCCGTTTTTTAACACATTTGGTGACTTAAATGGATACAGGATATATTCCTTCTAGCTCCATCTTTTTCATTACACCATGAGCTGTTTTTTAATATCGACGGTTGGGAGCCACACTTTGCTATCCGTGCATTTTTCCGATTTTACAGATATTATCAAATCAAAAACATCTAGTAGATCTTAAGCATGTTTTACTAATAAAATACTTTTTTGTTGTATGATATTCCAAAATTTTAAAAATATGAAAAATTTGCTAAAAAAGTGTGGACAAATAATCAACTGCATGCTATTATCCAAATGTAACCTATTCTAGGTCAGGTTACTATCGAGTATTAAATCTCAATCCCACAGAGGTGACCTGTTATATATAAACAGGAGCATCAAATGTGTAATATAAGCATAGAAATTCTAAAAATGATAACAAAGGAGATAGGGTATGGTACTTAAGAAATCAATCAAAAACGCAGTTGCAATCGCAATAATATGCATGATCGTCGTGTGCAGTATCGCAACGACAGCCAGAGCCAGCAGCAACAGCGGACAGACACACATTTCATATTATGTTGCTGAATCCGCTGCGTTTCCCCTGACCGTTACCGCAGAGGGTAACGGTTACGTACAGCATGGGACGGAAAAGATCAGCAGCACTACCGTAAGTTTTTCACTGAAAGTGGACGAGGACATGGTCTTCCAGATCCATCCCGACGTCGGTGAGGCAGTTGAAGAAATCACCCTGAACGGAAAGAACATTACCGACCAGATGCAGGATTTCGAGCTCACGGTTCACGGTGCCGAAAAAAAGCAAGAGCTGAAGGTACGATTCAGCTTGGCTCCCGCCACAGACCCTGAAACACAGCCGGAGGAAACCACCGCACCCACTCAGGGCGGAAGCGAGACCCCTGATGCAGGACAGATGCCTGGTTCCGGCGGTGGCCAGAAACCCGGCGGAAATGCCCAGACCCCCATCACCGGAGATAATTCCCATGTCATCGCCTATGTTACACTGGGTACGACCTCCCTGCTGGGAATGCTGCTGATAATAATAAAAAAAGAGAGCAAAAAGGAAAATAAGAGAGGGATGATTTAAGTGTCCTTAAAAGATGGAAGATATTATATAAGTAATAAATCCAGTAGAGAATGGTGTTTCCTAAAAAACGGACAAGAGATTGCAGGCAATTACATCAGTTTTAAGGATTTACAAAAAAATCACCCTGATGGCGCATATGCGATTGTGGGTGAGGTGTTGCAGTCAGCTGATGTTGAGAAACAGCAGACAAAGAACATCGAGAGGGAAGATGGGATCACACTTCCGGTCAATCCCTTGGGAGTATTCTCCGCAAAATCCTACAAGACCATCGGATACATCCCCTGTGGAGAGAATCAGTACATCGGCTTCTATAAGAAAAAAGCAGCAGGCATACTTCTCCCTCTCCTGCTGATCCCGCTTATTATTTTAAGTGCGATGTTTGCACTGTGGCAGCGGAACGAACCGGCAGAGGTCGAGTACACCATCCCCAGCACCAAGTACGAGATCGATTCCAGTATCACCAATTATGAAGGGGAATTGAAGCGGCCTGCGGATATGGAACAAACCCAGATCCTGATCCCCGGGTTCAGTACGCTGTATGTAAAAGAAGGCAGCGATATGGTCAATTCCTGCCTGTTCAACCCTGCTGATAATCCCTGCTTTTTCCAGTTCAATGTGGTAGACCAAACGACCGGCGAGATCATCTACGAAAGCAAGCTGGTTCCTCCCGGAAAAGGCATTGATGGATTCAATCTGAACAAAACCTATTCGGCAGGCCAGTATCCCGCAGTGATTCAGTTTAAATCTCACGATTTGGAAGATCCTTCCATTAACTATAATGGCTCCGAAATGGAAATCACTCTCGTAGTCATAAAATAACACAGGAGGTTCAGGATGTGATGAAAAACACGAAACCGAAGCAATCAAGCAAATATTACCATCGCAGTATTGCATTTATATTGGCTGTAGTATTGTCGCTCTCCACGCTGGGCGGAACCATTGGTCTGGCAAGTGCCAGTGACATAACCGAGCAGGATGCCGGTGTGATTATGGGTACAACTGATTTAGCCCACGGTGCAGAGCAAAGTCCCTCTGAGGCCACCGAGGTCACCAAGGCTCCCGAGATAGCAGAAGACACCGAAGCCACTCAGGTGCCCGAAACGTTGGAGACTACCGAAGTCACTCAGCCCCCTGAAGTGACTGAGGCTACAGAATCCCCGGAGGTTACAGAATCCCCCGAGGTTACAGAAGTCCCTGAGGTTACAGAAGTCCCTGAGGTTACAGAAGTCCCTGAGGTTACAGAAGCCCCTGAGACTACGGAAGCCCCTGAGGTTACGGAAGCTCCTGAGGCTCCCGAAGCCGGTGTGATTCCCGAGCCCCCGGCAGCAGATGATGGGATCGTTCACGACGAGGTGGATTTTCCTAGCTTTAGGCCCGGTGCTTTTACACAAAATGATCAGTACGCAGTTAGTATCAATCTCCGCAATGCCTACACGAGCCAAGGTGCATACTGTAATGATGCTGGTGTGGCGCAGTCCTTCTATCCTGGGAAACCTGCTGCCGGTATGCCCAACAACTATAAACATCCCTTATATATAGTGGATAAGAACTATTTTATCTTAGGTACGCACACTCACAATGGATACAGAAAACAGGTCATTGCATCAACCAGTAATTTTAAGCTTGATTTCCGAAGACCTTTTGTTATTGAAGGCCAGTTGAGACTGTCTGATGGTGGAGATGGTTTCGCGATTGCGTTCCACCCCGAAAAAGAGTTCAATCTCAAGAATTCCGGTGGTTCCTTAGGCGTTTATAAACATAGAAAGAATCCCAATGCGACTTATGATGGCTTATCAAATGCTACTGTTATGGAGGTTGATACATACTACAATGATGATGGTCTTCATGCCTATGCAGAACCTAATGGCGGTGGTCACCACATTGCTATTGTGGAGACCACAGCAGAAGGCATTGTAGACCCCCGAGGGAAAAGAGTTGATAATCGAAATGGACTTAGAGATTATAAGCGTGTCACCATTCAGTTCAATAAACCCGTATATGTTAAGCTTGTCTGGAATCCGTATGCAGATACAAATCATCTTCAGTTTACATATAACGGACAGACGACTAGTGTAACTTGCTCACAAGAGGACACACCTCAGCTTTATAACTTGAAAGAAAATAAAGAGAGGAAAGGTCGTGGCTACGTTACTTTTACTTCGAGTGTATACTTTAACAATGACCGCGCTCAGCCAACGCAGTTTGATGTTTTAAATGTACAGTATACGGACATTGAATCTCATATGGAGACTAAGATCCGCAAGCGCACAGCTCAGGATCGAGAGATCAATACCTACGATGACTATATTGTTCCTGGGTATACATTTACTTTGGAAACTTTGCTTGCGAACCTTAAAAAAGGATACCGTATCTCCGATCATATTTATCTTAACAAGCTGGTCACCGACTCTAGCTGGACTGGCGGTGAACGTGACTTGAAACTCAAGGGAGCTATTGATTATTGGGGTGATGGAGGTTGGAAACATAACCAATATCCCAAATTCCCGGTAATAGATATCGACTTCCGATACAATGGAACTGATATCAGAGATCCGTACGCTCCCGGACGAATTCGCTATTCAATTGATGCTCCGGGTAATGAGAGATTGAATAATGGAGACAGAAGTAAAATTCATTACGATTTTATGTCTGGTGTTTGGGGTATGACCCAGATTCACCATAAAGGTTCACTAGATGTCCGAACTGTAAATGCAATTACAAGTCGAGATCAGGCGGATGTCGATATCTATCAGGTAAATTCCCCGGATCAAATTACTGCCCAAAATCTATGGCAAGACATTAAGGTGAAATCCTCCGGTAGAGATGGCAATACATTCCAAGGTATAACATCTACCACAACGAATATTCAAGATATGAATATTTCGTATGAGTATTATGTTGATGGCAAACCTATCGGAAAGGATTTTACAGCAGAAGGCAAGGCAGAATGGGGAAAAGTCTATGGATTGAAGGTTACCATTGAAGATGTGAACGGTGACGAAAGACTTACCAATAGTGTTGTTAAGGTCATGTATGCAGCAACACATCATCATAATCACGATGATGTACATATTTTTGCGAATGATTCCGTCAATGATATTTCCGAAACAAAGCTGAATATAACCTCTAGAGACGCATTTACAAATCATATTCTGTCGAGTACTTCTGCTAATGCTTATAAAATTACCAAGGACGGTGTGACAAAACTGGATGTTCAGGTTCAGTTAGATCATCAAAACCATAACTGGATAAACCAGCAAAACGTATTGGATAAGAATGTAGGAGAACACACTGTCATGATCACTGCTGATTATGAGGGAAAACATGCTGAGGTTACCCCTAAGCAAAGTGTCACGGAAAACACCTGGAGCTACGACGACGGTGTCAACGATACAACAGATGGAAAGCCCGGATACATCATCATTCCCATGCGTGTGAATCTGGAGCGTGGAACCGAAAATCTCCACGGTCAGGGTATCATAAAGTTTGCCGGTTATGATTCCGGAAAAACTTACGCAGTTTCCCTGCAAAAGACGGTGACTATGAAATCCATGCACGATCAAAGCAGAAACTTTGATGTGATTGTCCAAGGTGAGAGTGAGCCGGGGTATAACGACAGAGTTTTGATTGGCGAACTCAACAGCAACGCGAACGAGAAGACCTTTAAACTGCAATCCGATAAGGCCGCCCTTGATAAATCCAATCATATCGACACCTGGACTGGCTCCATGACGTTCTACATTACGCAGAAATAACCCCCGCACCATCCCTATTAAGTCGAAAGACTTTAATATATAAAAACTAATACTATAAAAAATTTTGGAGGAAAGAATTATGTTTAACAGCAAGCTTACAAAGAAATTTTTATCTATCACCAGTGCTGTCGCCATCATGGGTGCAATGGCAATTCCCTCTCTGGCTGCACAGCAGAATCCCGTTACAGGTAGCACTCAGGTTATGTACACCTCTGGTAACATCGTTCCCGGCCCTTCCGGCACCAGCTGGGGCGTAGAAATTCCTTCCGGTGTCAGTTTCACTGATGCGAGTAAAGAGAAGCAGGGCGATGCTTATGATGTTCGTCTGGTATCTTTGGATCCCAACAAGAAGCCTCTGGATCAGTTGTACAACAACTTGAAGATCAGCGCTAAGGTTTCATCTCAGAATGGTTTTAGATTTACCAAGGAAGGTGCTGTTGATGGTCAGAGTGTAGGTCGCTACGCATACAAGGCTAACGGTGCTCTTGTTGAACAGAGTGAGGGCGAGAAGGATCTGGGCGAAATGGATACTACCACTCCTGAGAAGCAGGTAATTAAGGGTGTTTTCACTCTTGAAGAGACTGTAGCTGAAAAAGGCAGATACAGCGATGTTTTGACCTACACATTCACCCAAACCGCTGGTGAATTAAAGAAGTAACAGCGTCCCAATCATTAACTAGCTAACTATACTTTACTCCCTGTATATTGCAAAAGCGTACCCCCAAAATGGAGCGAGATGCATTTCTCGCTCCATTTTATATAGTATTCTTTTGGTGAGATCGATTTTCTGACAGTAAAGAAATTGCGCTTTCTATGAGATTGCCCACTCTGGAATCGTATATTGGTCAATTGGGAAACACTGTATTTGGCTCATAGGTTAGATCTTTCGAGGATGCAGAAAATTTTGTAGGCTGCATATGAAAAAAATTCATAATTTTGCTGTATCCTTGTTATAAGAATCATGTATATATCAAATACATACTTGACATGGCGACAATTTGTAGAATATAATAGCCACTCTGGAAGCATGTATCCGTTTTGCATCTCATAATCTGTTTGCAAAATGGTCAATATATACCATAAATCACCGGATTGGGGGAATTAAATGCAATTAAAAATGTCTACGGATTACGCATTGCGCATAATGATGTATATTGCTAACGCAGAAGGGACTGTGACATCTAAGGAATTGTCAGAAAAATTATCAATATCGCAAAGTCTGATTTTTAAAATTTGTAAGAAGTTGAGCAACAGCGGTATGATCAAAATCACAACGGGCGTACAGGGTGGCTTTTCTATGCAAAAACGTCCAGAGGATATCTCTGTATTTGAAATCATCGATTTGTTTGAACCAACAGTGCGTTTGAATCGATGTTTGGAAAGTGACGAATATTGCAGTCGCTGCGCAACAAATATTTGTCCTGCCCATAAATTCTTCTGCAAGCTTCAAAAAGAACTTGAGGAAGAGTTAAGCAGTACAACGCTTAAAGATTTGATTGAAAATAAGGTGTAACAGGATCAGACTGCGTGTGCTTCGGCATTTGGCTGAGTGTTGCAGCAGTTTCGCTTAATACATCATAGACCTCTCGGAGTGTGCCGCTTTTGCGGAGTACTCTGGGGGGATTTTTTTATAGAATACCGCCTATGGACATAAAAATCAGCCCACCCAACAGGGTGGGCTGATTATGGCATATACTACCCTAATAGATATTTCGGGGTTTTAAGGTACTTCCGGCGACATTAATAGATACACTTGCAGACCTTAAAAGATCCTTCATCTCTATTTCCCCTTCCTGAAATTTGGCCTATAATATGCAAATTGGCGACAGCAATTCTGCTGTCGCCAAACTTCTTGAGTATGAAATTCTGTATTTTACCTTCAATATATAAAAAATTGACAGATTATGTTGCCATAATCTGTCAGCTTATCATGGTGGACGATATAGGACTCGAACCTATGACCTTCCGCACGTCAAGCGGATGCTCTAGCCAGCTGAGCTAATCGTCCAGATGTTTTGACAAAAGGATTTATGGTGGACGATATAGGACTCGAACCTATGACCTTCCGCACGTCAAGCGGATGCTCTAGCCAGCTGAGCTAATCGTCCATCTTTATGCCTCTTGCCGAAGCACACGACTGATTATACATGTATGGTCGCTTTTTGTCAAGGGATATTTGAAAAAAAGTGAAATGTTTTTAACCAGCCAAACCGTCGATCTCTGCTTCCTGTAAAAAAATAATCACCAGCTTGTTGGGCAGGCAAACGATAGGCGTGCCATGATTGCGGAATCCGCGCTGCATGCAGTAGTGGTCCGGACAGTCAGCTTCGGTGACGGAGATTTTTCCGTCTCTGACCGTGACGGTGTTGGAATGACCGTCCGGGGTTGTGACGACCAGCTCCTGATCGACGGATAAATCCAGGGTGGCCACCACTTTGTCGCCGCTTTTGATCTGGGCACTGGCGGCAGGGGACTGCCCAAATAAGAGGAGCAGACACAGTGCAGCAGACACTGCCAGGATAGCAGCGATGAGAATAATCCAGATTTTTGTTTTCATAAGTCGTGCCTCCGTTGGATATGGGCCTTTAATTTATCATAGTATAGCAAAATGAGTGAAAAAACGCAAGAAAAAGTCTGAAATAGTTCTTGACAATTTGCAGCCACAATGATAAAATGTACAAGCCGCATTGAAGAGGTTTATGTAAGTGCGCCTAAATGCACACACCTTTAGAGCGAGACTACAAAATGAAGTAGGTGAAACAAACATGAAAGCAGTTATCGTGACCGGTGGCAAGCAGTACACCGTTTCCGAGGGTGATGTCCTGTACATCGAAAAGCTGAACGCTGAGGCAGAAGAGACCGTTAAGTTCGATCAGGTCCTGGCTGTCCTGGACGGCGAGAACACCAAGATCGGTGCTCCTGTTGTCGAAGGCGCTGCTGTCGAGGCTAAGGTCGTCAAGAACGGCAAGGCTAAGAAGATCGTCGTCTTCAAGTACAAGGCAAAGAAGAACGAGAAGAAGAAGATGGGCCATCGTCAGCCTTACACCAAGGTGGAAATCACCAAGATCGCACTGTAATTATGACTAGATGCGAATTTTTTATGGAGGATGACCGAATCACCGGTTTCTCCGTTTCCGGACACAGCGGATATGCTGAAGCCGGCGCTGACATTGTCTGTGCCGCTATCTCCGCTATCGTGTCTATGGCCGAAGCCACCATCAATGATGTCTGTGGCGCAAAGGCTAAGGTCAGAGTGAAAGACGAGCAGGCTCGTATCACCCTGATGCTTCCCACATCCTGCGACGAAGAAGAAACCGTACAGGCAGTTCTGGCCGGTATGATGCTTACTCTTTGCAATATGCGGGACGATTATCCTGATTATATCGAAGTTTTGGAGGTGTAACACCATGCTGAAGATTGGTATTCAGTTCTTCGCTCACCATAAGG
>RCNI01000113.1_pt1 | contig 69056 bp, 57 predicted proteins | sample 2041151 | NCBI WGS metagenome assembly RCNI01 (sample SAMN09708214, study PRJNA481090) | feces metagenome | isolation source: feces | place: Antarctica: Albino Rookery
GCGATTTCCGGTAATTTAACCTCAATTTTTTCAAAAAACTCTGTAATATAATTTTTTAATTGCTCTAAAACAGCAGTATCATCGTCACAGATCAAGATTCTCATATATTCACCACCATTTCAGTTTTATTATAGCATTCTGATAACAAGTTGTCACCACTCTTAATATTATATCTATTATAGCTAATAAAATTAGGCGCTTTAAACCTAAACTTTTCTCAACATTATAGTGAATTGTTCCGTAGGAGATTATATTATTAAACTTATAATCTATCAATCTGCTAAAAATGTCCATAATCATGCCGTTCAAACGCTGCAAATTGAATTCAGGATTTTTAAATAATAAAATCAGTTCATAAAAACATTCCTGTGCCTCGTAATCGCCTGTTGATTGCGAGGCTATTTTTATGAACAATAATGAACCTTTTCGCCATTCGTCAGAATTCGTGCTTTTTCGTATGTTTTGTAACGAACTGTCACCAACGTTTCCTCAACAAAGTTGTTAAAAAATGTTGTAAAATATCATTGAAAGCTAGGTACGAAGTACTAACTAGAATTTACCTAACTTACGATTTATGTAGGAGTTTAAAATGTCGCTCACCGCCTACCTGATTTTAGCTACTACTAAGAAAGGAAGGTATATATTATGTATTGTGTCTATATTCCAGATAAAAAGATTACTACGGAAGAAATTTTAATAAGTCTGGGTGCTTCATATAAATTATCCGGTTTTCGTTATGCAGAGTACATGATTGATAAAGCAGTTGAAGATTCGAATTGCCTGCTTCTTATAACTAAAATTCTTTATCCTGAAGTAGCAAAAAAATTTAACGTTAGTTCAAATGCTGTAGAAAACTCTCTGCGTAAACTGATAAAAGTGTGCTGGAACAAGCCAGAGCATTATATGCTAAATGAAATTGCTGGAAGAGAATTAAAAAAGCAACCTAGCAATCTTGAATTTTTACATATGCTCAGTGCATACATTAAGCAGTTTAAATAAGATTCAGGAGGACGAGCATATCGTCCTCCATGTCTGCCGGTCAGCTAAAGCACATACCCTCATATGTGTTTTAGCAGGCCCACAGTAGTCTGACATTTAAAAATCGAATAGAGGCATACAAATACTTTCCTTGTAAGTGAAGCCGTACAGCAAATGCGCCAAGACCCGTTAAAACAGAGAGCGATCAACATCTTGCTGAAACGCAACCCCGGCAGATTGCAGGCCATGAGGCTTATAAGGGTTAATGATACTTGCGCTGGCTACACGTCACAGAGTAGAGCGCCCCGCCATCAGAATGGAGGGAGGCAAAAGGGCCTATGAAGCGGCTGCCAACCGCTGTTTGTTATGTCGAGAATTAAAATAGCAGCTTATCAAAGAGCCAGCATAGCTTATGTATGCCAGTTGTTTAATAACCTGCAAGTTATATGTTATATGTTTTTCTATGTTACACCTAAGGAGGATTATTATGGAAAATACCGACGTTATCGCATTAAAGCTTATCCATATCCTGCTTATGCAGAACCTTATTGATACAGAGCTTTATCAGGACATTGTGGCAAAATATTCTTGATTTGTCAAGGATGCCGCAGCAGCAATTCGCATCCTAAACAAACTGCAAAATTTAGGGTACACTTCAGGCGAAAGGAGGTAATACAATGAACTCTGATATACGGAAACTTTACTTCGGAAATCTGGCACTGAATCGAGATCGTGAACGTAAGGTTGTCTATTACGGTCGAGTATCAACTCAGCATGAAGCGCAGTTAGACGCTCTGGAAAATCAGATGCAGTGGTACGAAGATCAAACTAAATATCATCCCAACTGGACAGTGCTCAACCGGTATATCGACGAAGGTATTACCGGCACCTTGGCAAAAAAGAGACCCTCTTTTATGAACATGCTTGAGGATGCAAAACAGCAAAAATTCGATTTAATTGTCACCAGAGAAGTTTGCCGATTTGCCCGCAACACCGTAGATACACTGGTTATTACAAGGGAACTGAAGAAATACGGTGTTGAGGTATATTTTGTAGAAGACAATATATGGACCATGGATGGTGACGGTGAACTAAGACTTTCTCTTATGGCAACACTTGCACAGGAAGAAAGTCGTAAAATCTCCGAGCGTGTACGAGCCGGTCAAAAAGTAAGCAGAGAAAACGGCGTACTCTACGGCAACGGAAACATTCTTGGATATGACAGAGCCGGTTCTACATATGTTATAAACCCTGAGCAGGCAGATACAGTCAGGATGATATTCAAACTTTACTCTGAGGGAAACGGTCTTACAGAGGTTTGTAAAGAGCTAACAAGGCAAGGCCGCTTGAATGCCATTGGTGAGGTAAAATGGTACGCTCCTCAAATCAGCAGAATCCTGCGTAATGCAACCTACATAGGTTACATCGTATATAATAAATCTACAACTAATAACTATCTTGAAAAACAGCGTATTAACAACCTTGATGAAACTACATTTATCTATAAAAAAGGTAGTTTTGAGCCTATTGTTTCAGAAGAACTCTGGAACTACTGTAAACAGCTTAGGGAAAGCAAATGCAAAACCTATCATTCCCCTTCCGGAGACAGAAAAATGGGTTCCAAGGCACCACAACTCTTATGGATAAAAAAATTGCGCTGCCGATGCGGTTCATCCTATACACGGTTCAAATGGCGTGTACTCCGGGACGGAACTCCTGTTTACGGTTATGGCTGTAATTATAGACGCCGAAGCATGAAGAAGGATTTTCTGCATGAAAACGGAATTCTGGATATCAGAACATGTGATGCTATAAATATAAGTGAATGGAAATTGTATCTTATGGCAACCATGATTTTCGCAAGAGTCTGGGGTTCACAAAAAGCATCTATTCTGCGTGCTATTGAAATGCTTGAAAATGTTACAAGGCTTCAATCCGTGAAGCCTCAGGTTCAGAACATTGAAACAAACTCAAAAATTGCAAAGATTGAAAAAAGAATACTAAACTTTGCAAACATGAGGGCTGATGGTGAATTATCCAAAGAGCAGTACATTGAATTGTGTGCTCAAGCCGAGAAAGAGAAAAATGAGCTTAAAAATACTCTTACAACACCCTCAGTTAAATCTGATAACATAAACTTCAAGCTAATCAAAAATAAGCTTAATCAGTTTATTGATATATCTGCTCCACAGGTAAGTGATGAATTGATAGACGAGTTTGTTGAGTGCGTTACTCAGGTTGAAGACTATTATTACAGATGGAAGTTAAATCTGACAACTTCAAATATAAACAGCTCCGAATGTAATCTGATGCAGCCTGTCTCAGAGCCGATACTTACTTTCACGATAGACTATGAGACAGCAAAAGAATTCCGTAAGCAGAACAACATGCCTGTACAGCAATTCAGAAAATGTGCATGGCACGATGTAGATGTAGAAGTATACATATAACAAAGCTCAGCGCCGAAGCGCTGAGCTTTGTTATTTCACTGAAAATCAGGCCGAAAAGGGCTGATTCTTACGCACGCTGTGTTATTAATCTTCTCAAAAAGAATTTAATTTGCTCCGCGCTCCGCAAGATACATACTTACTCTACTCTGAATAGTATTTATTGCTTCTTCCAACGGCTTTCCGCCGTCAAGATATTTCATTCCCTCTTCCCTGATAATCTGAGACAGTTCTCCTCCGTTGCCCTGTCTGGTTTTTATTGCGTATTTTGTACTATACACAAGCTCTTCAAAATCTTTACGCCAGCGTTGGCCTTTTTCATCAGTTCCGAGATTTTTCTCGAAAGCATTTTTTATCACAGGAAAACCGTTTTCACCGGTATACTGCTTATCCGACATCAGGCAAAACCGTATAAATTCCCACGCCTGATTCTTGTTTTCAGCTCCCTCGGGAATAGCATATGAAGCCGAATTGTTTCCTAAGCTGAACATTCCTCTGGTTTCGGCAGTCCCCGGGAAAGTAACATAAGTGTAGTAGTCTTTCATATCCCCAAGCACTGCAAAGCTCTGAATATAGCGATTAAAAATTAAAACCTTTTCATCGTCGTAATCGTTTATACGCTGTTCCGGAAGTGCGGCACACAGTTTAAGCAGTTCGGCCATACCGGCAGTATCAATGCTGCAGCTATCTTCATCAACAAATGCTGCAATTGCTATATCTGCACACCATGAAAGCATTGTTTGGCGATCTACCCAGGAAGGAAATAAGTATTCTTTCTGAGGAAAATTATTCAGAATGTTGTCATAATCTTCTAAAACAAAGTCTTCTGTAACATCATCACGGCAAGCAGCCAAGGTGTACATTTCAAAGAAGTCCCATATTTCATGGAGTTCACCTTTATATTCCAAAGCTTCCAGAAATCCCGGCACAAATTTTTCCCGCTTCAGCAATGGGTCGCTGTCAATATACTTATACAGATCAACAAAATTATCATTGTCCTTATCTATAAAAGACCCGAGTATTATATCTGGACAATTTCCGTTTGCTATTTCCGTCAGCAGCGTATTTATTTTTTCATCTGTATATTTTACAGCCTCTATTTCAATTTCAGTGCTTTGCTGGTTGAAGCTTCTTATAAGCTTCAGGTATTCTTCGTTATATATGTCACAGTCACAAAGCGCAGCATTTATTTTTATCTTTTCCTCTCCGGTATCTTTCAGCAAACTGATAACAGACAGATCACCGTTTTTCCCGGCAATAAGCAGCTTATCAGGACTGATTTGTACGCTGTCCCCCGTGCAGAGGCTTGTTACCGCAAAGGATTTCATGCATTTGTTTTCAAAATCTATCAGGTACAGCTCTTCACCTATCGGCAGAACATATTCATCTCCGGCAGTTTTAAAATCTGTTTCTTCTAAAACTGTCCACTCAGGCGATCTGACATCGGGATAAATCTTTGCAAACGAATATTCACCTGTTCCATAGTCATAGCACAAGGCAATGCGTTCATCACCAAGCTCTGCAACTTTAAATATATCCCCTGCCTCTGTATCCAAAGTAAATATTTTGCCTTCAGTTTCGTCGTTTTTCAGCAGAACATAGTTATTCATACCCATCAGGCAGATAGTGCCGTCAGGTAACATTTCCGCTGTGTATATGCTGCCCTGTCCGTCTTTAAGACTATAATTTTGAGACGACAGCATACTTCCGGTACTGTCTAAAAACACAAGTATGTAATTACCTGCAAAATCAGAATTAGTTCCGGTTGTGCCATCACATTTTGTATATGATTTTGGCATCTCTCCCGCCAGGACAAGAAAGCCCCCGTCAGCAGCAGAAGAAACATCGTATATGTACGGAAAATCTGTTAAAAACTCCGCTTCTAAGCTTCGTAGTTCAGATATTGGTTCAGCAGTATTTTCAGGGGAGTACTCTGTTATATACAAGCTGAAATTTTTCTCATCTTCAATGCAGGCAAGTAAAATTTCATTTCTTTCGGCTGCTATCCGGCATATATGCATATCTTGCTGAGTAAATATTTTATGCTCAGAAAGTTTAATATCAGACATCGTTTCTGCTTTGGATATTTGACTCTCACTTTCATTTATACCGCAGGCAGACAAAATAATTGCAGTGCAGAAAAGCAATATTGCAAAGATTTTTGCTGTATACTTCATGTGTTTACCCCCCTGAAATTTTGTATTACTTATATGGATATATACATATATTCACTCAAAAATAAAACTGCCTTCACATGCTACCATCATATACTAAAAATTCTTGTGACACATATCCTGCAGTTCTATTCGGTGTTCCTACATTTACTTCAATATATATCCAGTGTATACCATTAGCATATCCTCCATCTCCTAGGTAGTGAAAAGGCTTTCCGTCTTGTAAAAGAAGTGCAACATTACTAAAATCCTTCTGCTTGCCATTAGGAAATCCTGGATATGTGCGAAGGTTAACATTTTCGCCTTTAATATGGCCAGTAATATTACGATCTATCGGTGAACCATTTACCTCATAGTCGTTGGTTTCCTCTGCAAATGCAGGAATTGCCAAAGCAACTACCAAAATAACACAGAGCAGTATTGTAACTATTCTTTTCATAACTCTTTTCCTTTCATTTGATTTATTCTGCAAATATCCTCTTATGGCGCCTTCCAAGGATACTGGCATTCACCTTATACGAATCTACTAATTCTACAAACTGTATTACCGATGATAGTTAATAGTTTTACTTAACATATAGAGAAAAACATTGCTTTAAAACTAATAATAGTATATTGAAATTCATTCTGTTTAAAATCTGTATGTAATTTTTACCTTATTTCTTTCAAGCTAATTATATAACACTCATTTATAATCTCAATAGCTCCGGCGCGAAACGACATATTTCATGCATATATGGTCTTTTAAATAATTTTTCAGCGTTAACTGCAGAGGAATACATATAAACAAAGCTCAGCGCCGAAGCGCTGAGCTTTGTTATTTCACTTAAAATCAGGCCAAAAATGGCTGATTCTTACGCACGTGGATATTTAATAGCTGCCTGTGCTGCTGCCAGTCTTGCGATAGGAACGCGGAAGGGGCTGCAGGAGACGTAGTCAAGGCCGACCTTGTGGAAGAACTCAACGGAACCGGGGTCGCCGCCGTGCTCACCGCAGACACCAAGGTGCAGGTCGGGACGGGTTGCGCGTCCCTTCTTGGCAGCCATCTCAACCAGCTGGCCTACACCGGTCTGGTCAACTCTGGCAAAGGGATCGTTCTCGTAGATCTTCTTGTCGTAGTATGCGCTCAGGAACTTGCCTGCATCGTCACGGCTGAAGCCGAAGGTCATCTGAGTCAGGTCGTTAGTACCGAAGGAGAAGAACTCAGCCTCGGTAGCAATCTGGTCAGCGGTGAGAGCTGCTCTGGGAATCTCGATCATGGTACCGACAAGGTACTTCATGTCGGAGCCTGCCTCAGCAATAAGCTTGTCAGCAGCTGCAACAACGATGTCCTTAACGTACTTGAGTTCCTTGGTCTCGCCTACCAGAGGAATCATGATTTCGGGAACCATGTTCCACTCGGGGTGACGAGCCTGAACAGCCAGAGCTGCCTTGATAACAGCACGGGTCTGCATCTCAGCGATTTCGGGGAAGGTGACTGCCAGACGGCAGCCACGGTGACCCATCATGGGGTTGAACTCGTGGAGAGATGCGGAAACAGCCTTGATTTCCTCAACAGTCTTGCCCTTTGCTTCTGCAAGTGCCTTAATGTCAGCTTCCTCAGTGGGGATGAACTCGTGGAGAGGGGGATCCAGGAAGCGAATGGTAACAGGGTTGCCTTCCATTGCCTCGTAGATGCCCTCGAAGTCGGCCTGCTGCATGGGCTCCAGCTTCTTCAGAGCTGCCTCGCGCTCTTCAGCAGTGTCAGAAACGATCATTTCACGGAATGCACCGATTCTCTCGGAATCGAAGAACATGTGCTCGGTACGGGTAAGACCGATACCCTGTGCACCCAGCTCACGAGCCTTGCGTGCGTCGTGGGGAGTATCGGCGTTGGTGCGGACCTGCAGTACTCTGTACTTATCAGCCCAGCCCATGATGCGGCCGAACTCGCCTGCGATAGTAGCGTCAACAGCGGGGATGACGCCGTCGTAAATCTTACCGGTGGAACCGTCGATGGAGATGTAATCTCCCTCGGAGTAGGTCTTGCCGGCGAGAGTGAACTTCTTGTTTGCCTCGTCCATCTTAATTTCGCCGCAGCCGGAGACACAGCACTTACCCATACCACGTGCAACAACAGCAGCGTGAGAGGTCATACCGCCGCGGACGGTCAGTATACCCTGAGCAGCCTTCATACCCTCGATGTCCTCGGGGCTGGTTTCAAGACGAACCAGAACGACCTTCTCCATGCGCTCGTTCCACTCCTTAGCGTCCTCTGCGGAGAAGACAACCTTACCGCAGGCAGCGCCGGGGGAAGCGCCCAGGCCCTTACCAATGGGGGTAGCAGCCTTCAGAGCTTTTTCATCAAACTGGGGGTGAAGCAGAGTATCCAGAGTTCTGGGGTCGATCATCAGAACTGCCTGCTTCTCATCGATCATGCCCTCGTCAACCAGATCACATGCGATCTTGAGAGCGGCCTGAGCGGTACGCTTACCGTTACGGGTCTGGAGCATGTAGAGCTTGCCGTTTTCAACGGTGAACTCCATATCCTGCATGTCGCGGTAGTGGTTCTCAAGGGTCTTGCAGACCTGCTGGAACTGAGCGAATGCTTCGGGGAACTGCTCTGCCATCTGGGAGATAGGCATAGGAGTGCGGACACCTGCAACAACGTCCTCGCCCTGTGCGTTGACAAGGAACTCACCGAAGAGAACCTTCTCGCCGGTGGCGGGGTTACGGGTGAATGCAACACCGGTACCGGAGTTGTCGTTCAGGTTACCGAATACCATGGGCATAACGTTGACAGCGGTACCCCAGGAGTAGGGAATCTCGTTGTCACGACGATATACGTTGGCTCTGGGGTTGTCCCAAGAACGGAAAACGGCTCTGATAGCTTCGTAGAGCTGAACCTTGGGGTCGGAGGGGAAGTCCTCGCCGATCTGCTTCTTGTACTCTTCCTTGAACTGACGAGCCAGCTCCTTGAGGTCAGCAGCGGTAAGATCCAGGTCGGACTTAGCGCCCTTCTCCTCTTTCATCTTGTCGATGAGCTCCTCGAAGTACTTCTTGCCGACTTCCATAACAACGTCGGAGAACATCTGGATGAAGCGGCGGTAAGAGTCGTAAACAAAGCGCTCAAATTTGGGGTCGGGGTTGCCGGCGATCATAGCGGCAACAACATCGTCGTTAAGACCGAGGTTCAGGATAGTATCCATCATACCGGGCATGGAAGCACGTGCGCCGGAACGAACGGAAACGAGCATGGGGTTATTGAGATCACCGAACTTTTTACCGTTGATTTTCTCCATCATTTCGACGTTCTTCATGATTTCGTCCATGATTTCGTCGTTTATCTGACGGCCGTCCTCATAGTACTGAGTGCAGGCCTCGGTGGTGATAGTGAAGCCCTGGGGAACAGGCAGGCCTATATTGGTCATCTCAGCCAGGTTAGCACCTTTGCCGCCGAGAAGCTCACGCATGGAGGCGTTGCCTTCTGAAAACATGTAAACATACTTTTTGCTCATTGTTTTCTGTCCTTTCTATAAATAATAAATACTTGACTAACTAATACATTAATCCATAGCTTAGATTACCACAAATAGGTCAAAATAATCAATGCACTTTACTCACAAATTAGCTGAAATTAAGGTGTATATTTCGTCAGAAATTTTTGCAAAACCAACAATATCCAGGCTTTCTCCTCGAATTTTGCTATCAAATCCAGCGCTTTCCACAACTTTTGTGAGCTGTTCCTTGGTTAAATTGCCGAAAGCTGAGCTAAGTGCATTAACAAGAGTTTTGCGTCGCTGATTAAACGCAGCTCTTACAGCTTTGAAAAGAAGATCTTCATTTTTCACTTTTACAGGTGGTTTTTCCCGTTTTTTAAGTCTTATGACAGATGATGTAACCTTTGGCTGGGGTAAAAAGCAAGATGGCGGCACATCAAATAAAAGCTCCGGCTCCATGTAATAATTTACAAAAATGCCGAAAGCGCCGTAGTCTCCTGTACCTGCCTGAGCGCAGATACGGAGCGCAACCTCACGCTGTATCATTACTGTTACAGTCTCAAAGCAATCAGCTTCAATAAAAGCCGTAATAAGCGGAGTTGTAACATTATACGGAAGGTTTGCACACACGGCGGGCTTTAAGCCTTGAAGCTTTTCCTTCACAAGCGCCTGCAAATCAAGCTTTAAAACGTCTCCAAAGATTATATCCACATTGTTTCTTCCCTCAAGGGTTTCGGCAAGCACAGGCTTTAAACGCTTATCAAGCTCAACGGAAACAACTTTTCCTGCATTCTCGGAAAGCTCAGCCGTAAGGCAGCCAATGCCGGGGCCTACCTCCAAAACGCCGGTGTTTTCGTCAATTCCGGCCTCCTCCGCAATCTGCTGAGGAACCCAGCGGGCGGTGAGGAAGTTCTGGCCCATGGATTTTGAAAATCTGAAGCCGTGTCTCAGCAGCAGGCCGTTTATTTCATTTATGTTTGTAAGTTCCATATTACTTCTTGGATTTCAGGTATCTGAGCCACTGCCCCGCCAGGCAGAAGCCTACTAAGGTAAGGCCGCAGATTTTGCCGAGCAAAGGCCCCTGTGCGATAAAAAGCAGCAGCAGTGCAATGACTGAAATTACTGTCCACACAACGGCGCTTCTGAAAAACTTCTGACTGTCTCCTGAATTCATTTTTCTCCTCCTGATTTTTTAAGTATCTTTTCGTATGCCTGTCGGGCGCAGTCGTGGCCGGAACTGGTATCTACCTCCACGTTGCCCCTGTATCTGTAACCATGCTCCTTTAAAAGAGCTTTCATGGGTTTGTTTTTTCTGTGTGTATCGGCTCTGATTGCCCGTCTGCCCGCAAGTCTTGTAAGCTCCTCGGCGCAGTCCATAAGGTAGTGGGAAATGCCGCTGCCTCTGTATTTTTGAGCTATTGCAGCCCTGTGAGCAACACAATATGGAATATCTGCTGACCACTTGCCGTCTGTAATATGCTCGTAGCATTCATCCGGTCTCTGGGAAATGACGAAAAAGGCGGCCTTTTCCTCGCCGTGGGAAATGATGTAGCATTCTTCCCGCTCTATATCCTTAATAAAGTCGCTCTCGTTGGGATAATCCCCCTGCCACTGGTCAGCGCCCAGCTTTTTAAGACTTTTCTTTGCGTACTGAGCCATTTCCACTATATCCGGCAGGTCGGAAAGCTCCGCCTTTCTGTATGAAAGGGGTTCGGTCAGCTTTACGCTTTTTTCCTCCCGCTTAATCTCATCCAGCATGGTTTTTTCTTCCTTGCTGCTGAGGTCAAGCTTCTCGAACATATCAGGTCTTTTTTCCATAGTCCGGCGAAGCTGCTGCTTTCTTCTCCAACGCTCCACCTTGCCGTGGTCGCCGTTTAAAAGCACGTCGGGCACTCTCCTGCCCTCCCAGCATTCGGGCCTTGTATACTGGGGATATTCAAGCAGACCGTCCCAGTGGCTCTCGCCGGTGTAGCACTGCTCATCTGACAAAACTCCCGGCACCATGCGGCACACGGAGTCTGCAACTGCCATGGCTGCAATCTCGCCGCCGGTGAGCACAAAATCGCCTAAAGAGATTTCCTCGTCAACGCACTCCTCAATAAAGCGTTCATCAATTCCTTCATAGTGGCCGCAGACCAGAACAAGATGGTCATAATCCCGCTTTAAGCGCTTTGCAGTTTCCTGAGTGTAGGGCTTGCCCTGAGGAGACATGTATATAACTCTGCTCTTTCTCTCCCCCGCCTTTGCCATAATGTCATCAAGGCAGGATTTTAAAGGCTGAGCCATCATCACGCAGCCCCAGCCGCCGCCGTAGGGATAATCGTCCACCTGCATCTGTTTATTTTCAGTGTAATCTCTTATCTGTACGCAGTTTATCTCAATTATGCCCTTTTTCGCGGCTCTGCCTATAATGCTCTCATGGAGCACCGCGTTGACAGTTTCTGGGAAAAGGGTCATTATATCTATTCTCATTCTTACATTCCCTCAATAAGCTGTACTTTTATTATACCGTTTTCCGCATCAGTCTCCTTAATGAATTCCGGTACGGCGGGAATAAGATGCTCGGTATCCCCCTGAACTATATAGATAAGGGAAGCGGGAGTCTCCATAACATCCTTTAAAACGCCGATCTCCTCACCCTCCATGGTGACTACCTTTGCACCCATAATATCCTGAATAAAGAAGCTGCCCTCGGGGAGCTTTGCCTCCTCACGGAGGACCTGCACGTCTCTGCCCTTTAAAGGCATGGCAGCATTTATATCATCAATGCCTTTGAGCTTTGCGATAAAGAAGCCCTTATGCTCCTTGCCTGAGAGGATTTCAAACTCTTTCTCACCTACAAAAAATCTTTTAAACTTCTTCATAAACTTGGGGCTGTCCAGCCACACTTCTATTTTAACTTCTCCCTGAACGCCGTGAGTGTTCACAATACGTCCCGCGGGGACAAACTTTTTATCATTCATACGCTTCTCCGATAATATATTTAACATTATAATTTTATCATGTTCCGAGGATTTTAACAAGTGGTTTAAACTGTTCTTTAAACGCTAAAAAAACGTACTTTCCGTTAAAAAGCCGCCGCACAGCCAATGTGCGGCGGCAAATCTGAATCAGCCGTACCCCTGCAAAACAGTAAGCTCCGACAGCGGATACAGAAGTTTTTCAGGCAACCGGTTGCCGTATTTAGGTTTTTTTCAGCTCTCCTCAGAAAATAATTTTTTCGGGCAGGCTGTAACAAAAACTATAAACCATATAAGCATTGCCTCGCTCATAAGACCGTTTGTAAATGCAAGGCGGAAAGGCGCATCAGGCATAAGCAGAGTAATAATTTTCAAAATTACAAAAATTAAAATGGGATTATTGAGAGCCATTGCCTTTTTAAATACCGTCCGCTCTTTCAGCATCAGTACAATAAGGTAGATAAAGGGCAGCAGCATTATAATCTCCCCCGCCATGACAAGCCATGAAAACTGGCTGAACATAGCCTCGCACAGAATATATGCCGTTTCGCTGTCCCCTCTCTGCATTAAAAAGCCAAAGGCGAACAGTATCATAATATAGAAAAGGTGCAGGCACAGCCACGGAGTCATGCCGATAACAGTAAGTACGGAATAGTTTTTTCTGTCTTTTTCCTCATTTATGAAAAAGCGGACTGCCAGAAGCCCAAGGGCATAAAATATAACCGCCGGAAAGGCCATTGCCAGAGCCAGTGCATTTCTCCCTGCGGGAATTTCCGCCGCACCCAATGTAAGCCACGCCAGTTCCCCCTCAAAAGCCGTATTGCCGTATATCATCAGATAGTCACTGCCGCCCATAAATATGCAGCCTGCAATGCCGCAGAGCAGAAGCAGAACGAGTTTTTTATAAGATACTTTGGATGCCATTTTTATTATCCTCCCTGTCTGTTTGTCATCTCTAACTCGCTTGCAGTTTATTCCGGTAAAAGGAGATTGTCAAGCACTTGTGAAAGTTTTTTAGGCCAACTGCAAAAAGGAAAGAGCCGTCCGTGCGGGCGGCTCTTTTAATTATAGTTTAGAACTCAGGTCTTGCAATTTCCTCAACAGCATCAAACTGTGACAGAACAGTGCTGAGCTTCATGTTATTAACTTTTATTTCAAGTCCCAGCTCCTCCGCCTCGGTGCCAACCAGCTCCTGTGCAAGCATGGTTTCGATTATTGAGCCTATCATTTCGGTAAGGTCAATATCATAGCGGATAATCATGCCGGTCTTGCCATCAAGCCAGATTGAGCAGGGCACATTAAAGGGGCCTTTCAGAGCCTCTTTTATCTGAGCCATTTCCTCCTCGGTGAGGTCCACATCTGCCCCTGCAAGCTGGGCAATGTCCACCAGAGCGAAAAGCTCCTTAAAATCGTCGCTGGTAATAACGCCGTCATAGCGGACGGTATCATATCCCACAACGTTCTCGGCACTTACCTTTTCAAAGCTGGAAGCGTATTTTGCAAGCAGCGCAATGCCTGCCTTGGGGTCAATAAGTCCCTCAGCCGCAGAAGCATCAAGCTCTATGTCATCAGCGTTTTCCCAGTAGTTTCCGTCCGGAGAAGCAGCAGCGGTGAATGTGCCGCCGTTCTGCTCAACATAGATGTAAATAGTCTGCTTATCGCCCATAACATCGGCAGTAGTCTCCATAAGGAGCTTTTTGGGTGAGGTCTGAATATCGGCGGAATTTGCGGCTTTCAGATCCATATCCATATTTTCGCCCATAATCCCCACATTAAGGCTCATGTCCAAGGTAAGCTCCATGTGCAGGCTGTTAAGCTCCTGCATTTTCTTTGCTCCCTTCATTATGCTTCTCTCGAAGGAGCCGCAGCCACTCAGGCACAGCACAAGGGCCAGTGCAAGGGTGATTGCAAGGACTTTTTTCAGCGTTTTCATATTATGCCTCCCTGTAAGAAATTTTTCGGATTAGCTTTAGTTTAGTATATTACATCTTTGCAGGTTAGACAGGAATTATTCCACAAAATGTATATTCAGTATATGTAAAATTTAATTTGGATATGAAAAAACAGAGGCAAAAACCTCTGTTTCATTCATACATAAAAATCTCAGTCCAGAATCTCAACTGAAACCTTTTTGCCCTTTCTCTGGGCAACGGCCCGCATGAGTATACGGATCTGTTTTACGATCCTGCCCTGCCGGCCTATGACCTTGCCCATATCGCCGTCAGCAACCTGAACCTCAAAAACGGTCTCGCCGTCGGCCTTGTGCTCGGTCACAGAAACCTCGTCGGGATTATCAACAAGGCTCTGTACAATGTAGGTCAAAAGTTCTTTCATGCCGGTAGAAACTCCTTATTAGGCCTCGGCCTTTTTCAGCAGGCCGCGGACTGTCTCGGTAGGCTGAGCGCCCTTGGAAATCCAGTACTGTGCGCGCTCCATGTTTACATTCAGCTTATTGCTGTCTGCATTGGGATCGTAGGAACCGATCTCCTCGATGAAACGACCGTCGTGGGGAAAACGGGAGTCAGCAACAACTATACGATAGAAAGGAGCCTTCTTAGCACCCATTCTGCGAAGTCTGATTTTAACCATTTTATTTTCACCTCCGTGTTATTTTTCATATATTACAAGCGCTTATTGCGGTTGTAAGCTTAGTTTAGAAGCCGAAGCCTCCGGGCATACCCGGCATACCGGGGAAGCCGCCGCCCATGCGGCCCATCTTTTTCTGCATCTTCTTCATGTTCTTGCTGTTGAGCTGCTTGGTCATCTGCTGGAGTGCTGCAAACTGCTTTAAAACACGGTTTACATCCACAACGGATGTGCCGGAACCGGCGGCAATGCGTTTTTTACGGCTGGAGTTTAAGATGTTGGGGTTGTCTCTCTCGGCCTTGGTCATAGCGCGGATAATAGCCTCCTGCCTTGCCATTGCCTTTTCGTCAATATTTGCACCTTTAAGTGCAGATGCGTCCATGCCGGGGATCATGGCGGCAATATCGCCCAGATCACCCATGCTGCGAAGCTGTGCCATCTGGTCCAGATAGTCGTCAAGGCTGAGCTTATTGGCTCTCATTCTCTCGGCAGTTTCAAGAGCTTTCTTTTCATCGAAGCTCTGTTCTGCCTTTTCGATAAGGGTCAGCACGTCGCCCATGCCAAGAATTCTGGATGCCATTCTGTCGGGGTGGAAAGGCTCAATCATGTCGAGCTTTTCGCCAACGCCTATAAACTTAATGGGCTTACCGGTGGCAGCCTTAATTGAAAGGGCTGCACCGCCTCGGGCGTCACCGTCAAGCTTTGAGAGCATAACGCCTGTAACATCCAGCGCCTCGTCAAAGGCGGTGGCAGCATTAACTGCATCCTGACCGGTCATAGCGTCAACAACAAGCAGGATTTCTGCCGGTTCAACGGCGGCCTTGATGTTTTTAAGCTCATCCATGAGCTGTTCATCTATATGGAGACGACCGGCGGTATCAAGGAATACCAGATCGTTACCGTGCTTTTTAGCGTGCTCAACAGCGGCCTTTGCAATGTCCACAGGATTGGTCTGTCCCATCTGGAAAACGGGAATATCAAGCTGAGCACCCACTGTTTCCAGCTGTTTAATAGCTGCGGGGCGGTAAATATCACAGGCTGCCAGAAGAGGACGCTTGCCCTGCTTTTTCATGTAGCCGGCAAGCTTTGCGCCGTTGGTGGTTTTACCTGCCCCCTGAAGTCCTACCAGCATTACAACACTGGGGGATTTGGAGCTTATATTGAGCTTAGTGCTCTCGCCGCCCATAAGGTCGCACAGCTCCTGATTAACGATTTTTATAACCATCTGAGCCGGAGACAGGGCTTCCAGAACTTCGGAGCCGCTGGCCTTCTCGGTGACGGTCTTTGTAAACTGCTTTACAACTTTATAGCTTACGTCCGCCTCAAGCAGAGCCATACGCACCTCGCGCATAGCTTCCTTAATATCAGATGCGGTAAGTCTGCCTTTGCCGCGGAGCTTTTTAAATGCCGCATTCAGTTTTTCAGATAAGCTTTCAAACGCCATATTTAACCTCTGCTCAAAAGAGTCTCAATTTCTTTGCCTGCCTCCAAAGCAAGTTGTTTTGCTTTGCCCTCGCTCTCGTTTTGAAGCTTGTCCACAATTTCCGAGAGTCTTATGAGCGCCTCTTTAGTTTCCTGAAAGCGGCGGACAAGACCTGTTTTTTCTTCTATATCTTCAAGGGAATCTTCAGCCCTCTTTATGTTGTCCCACACACCCTGCCGGGAAATTCCGGCCTGCTGTGCGATTTCAGAAAGGGAAAGATCTTCGTTATAATGCAGATCGTAGCACTCTCTCTGCTTTTCAGTGAGCAGCTCACCGTAAAAATCAAGCAGCAGGCTCTGCATAACTCTGCTTTTGTTCACGGCTCAGCCCTCCTGTCAAGTGTTTTAGCTTAACGGAGTATACTACTTTTCTTTCCCCCTGTCAAGTGTTTTTTCTTGTCAGCTTTTTAAATTTCTTTTTCTGTCAGAATATTATCGGAAAGTGGGGGGGAAAATATGTCAATATAGGCTCTTTATGTTTATGGAGGAAAAATGGATACCGAAAATTCTGCTCTATACATCACCGATTCAAGGCTTTTTAATTACGCCGCCTCTGCCGCCCGCATCACAGCTCCGGGAAATTTTACATCCGGCAAACATGAGGCACAGAAATTAAAGAAAGACATGGCAGTTATAAAAGAGGCAAACTCTGCCCTTTCAAAGCGGGCGGAGGGCATAATTTCCGTTCCCGCTCACTGGGAGTGGCTTTTAGATAACTTCTACATGGTGCAGCGGGAGTATCTCTGCGCTTTCAGGGCCATTACCCGTGCAAAGCGTCTGCGCCGCTCCGGCGGCGGCACCTTGATTTTCACTCTCTGCCGCTCTCTGCTGGCATCGGGTCAGGGAGAAATTACCGAGGAGCGGTGCAGCCTGTTTTTAAGGGGCTTTCAGTCTGTTACCGTTCTCTCCCGCTCTGAGCTGTGCCTTTTTCCAGATGCATTAAAGGCGGAGATAATTTCAGCCATTGCAAAGACCTGCGCCGATATGCAGTACGGAAGTCAGGGAGAGGAATGTGCATCGGCAATGGAAAAGCTTTTTACAAGCCTCCGGCTTTTATCCGTTATCGACCTTGAAGCCCTTATAAATTCCTGCGATGTTATAAACGAGATTTTTTCTGCCGACCCTACCGGCATTTACCCCCACATGGACCATGACACAAAGCTTTCCTACTTAAATAAGCTGGAGGAGCTTGCACGAAAAGAGGGCATTGAGGAACATATCTGCGCCCGGAAGCTTGTGGAAAAGGCTGAAAAAAACGGCGAGCATGTTGGCTTTCTGCTGTTTCCGGAGAAAAAGAGCGGCAGAGCTGCGTGGTATATACTGCTGAATATTGCTCTGAGCCTGCTTTTCTCCCTTATTCCTGCAATTATTTTTAAAAGCTTTTGGGCGGCTCTCCTTTTGCTGCTGCCGGTTTCCGAGCTTATAAAGAGCATAGGTGACTTCATTCTTCTCCACCTTGTAAAGCCAAAACGTATGCCCAGAATGGACAGCGAATTATCAGGCGCAGAGGATGGCACAATTTGTGTTATTTCCGTTCTTTTAACTGATGTTGAGTCCGCAAAACGCCTATGCGGCAGGCTTGAAGAGCTTTACCACTCATGCCGGAATAAAAACGGTTTTTTCTTCGGCCTCCTTGCAGACCTGCCGGAAGCCTCGGAAAAGGAAATGCCCGAGGATAGTGAAATTATAAATGCCGCCCGAGCTGCCGTTAAAGCGCTCAACATGAAATACGGCGGAAACTTCTATCTTTTCACCAGAGAACGGCACTTTGACGGGAGCAATTACTCAGGTCACGAAAGAAAACGGGGGGCAATTATGGCTCTTGCCGCCCTTTTAAACGGTAAAAAATCTGAGCTTCAAATCTGCGGAGAGCCTGATCTGCTCTCCGGCGTTAAATATATAGTAACTCTGGACAGCGACACAAGGGTTTACCCCGAAAGCTTGGATGAGCTTCGGGGCGCAATGCTCCACCCGCTGAATAAAGCGGTAATTGACGCAAAAGCAGGCATTGTAAAGCGAGGCTGCGGCATCATTCAGCCCCGCATATCCACCGAGCTTCAAAGCGCAAATGCTACCGACTTTTCTCTTATTTTTGCAGGCCCCGGCGGAACCGACCCCTACGGCGGTCTCTGCGGTGAGCTGTGCATGGACGCATTCGGAAGCGGCGGCTTTGCAGGCAAAGGCATAATTGACGCTGAGGCTCTGGATTACTGTCTCAGTGCAAGACTTCCCGAAGGCCGCATACTTTCCCATGACGCCATTGAGGGTGCATATCTTCGGGGCGGTTTTCTGGGTGACCGGGAGTTTTCCGACTCCTTCCCCGCCAAGCCTTTAAGCTATTTTAAACGGCTTCACCGCTGGATAAGGGGCGATATTCAGAACATCCCGTGGATTTTTCATTCAGAGCTTCCCGCAATAGAGCGCTGGCGGCTTTTTGATTCGGTGAGGAGAGCCTTTGTCTCTCCCATGACATTTCTCGCTATTATTTTAGGCTTCTTTTTCCCCGAAAATGGGCTGGTGCTGTCCGCATGGGCGGCACTTCTGGCACTACTCAGCCGACTGTTTCTGTCCTTTGCAGAGGAGGGGCTGAGAAATCGGGAAAAAGTCCGGCTCCGCAGATACACCCGCATTTTAAGCGGCGTAGGCGGCGCAATAGTTTCCTGCTTCATGCGGCTGTGGCTGCTGCCCTTTGAAGCTTTCGTAAGCTTTTCTGCCATTTTCCTCTCCCTGTGGCGCATGGTAGTCAGCGGTAAAAATCTTTTACAGTGGCAGACTGCGGCGCAGAGTGAAAAGAGCGGCAAGGGCGTATTCAGCTATATAAAAGCCATGTGGTTTTCTATTGCTGCCGGTCTGCTGCTCCTGCTCTTTTCCCCGGCAATAATCGGAAAATCCGCAGGTCTTATGTGGCTGCTCTCCCCTCTCTGCGCCTACGCGCTGGGACTTCCCGCCTATAAGCCCAAAAGCCTTTCCGGTGCTGACAGAAAGTTTCTCATTGAGGCGGCAAAGAAAAATTATCTCTACTTTCAGGAGTTTTCCACAGAGTACGATAATTTTCTCCCGCCGGATAACTTTCAGGAGCAGCCCCCTGTCGGTATTGCTCACAGAACCTCTCCCACTAATATAGGCCTTGCCATGTGCTCATCCATTGCCGCCATGGACATGGAGATAATTTCACCTGAGGATGCAATCGAGCATATAGAAAAAGTGGTCACAGCTCTTGAAAAGCTGCCCAAATTTAACGGTCAGTTTTATAACTGGTACGATACCCACACCCTTTCAGTTATGGAGCCGCCCTTTATTTCCACCGTTGACAGCGGCAACCTTTACGCCTGTCTCGTGACTGTCCGTGAAGCACTGCTGGAAATGGGTGAAAAGGCTCTCTCTGAGAGAGTTGCAGCCATTATGGCAGGCATGGACTTTAAGCCTCTCTATGACCCCGCCCGCGGGCTTTTCTATATCTGCTATGACACGAAAGCAGACCACGGCGCAGGCGGCTGGTATGACCTTATGGCAAGCGAGGCTCTGCTTACAAGCTACATTGCCGTTTCAAAAGGCGATGTGCCGGTAAAGCACTGGCGCAGACTGAGCAGAGCACAGCTCCAGAAGGACGGCTACCGTGGTCTTGCAAGCTGGACGGGCACAATGTTTGAATACCTTATGCCGGAGATTTTTCTCCCCATATACCGAGGCAGTCTTTTATATGAAAGCTCCCGCTTCTGTCTTTACGTCCAGAAACACAGAGTGCTTGCGGGAAAGCCATGGGGCATATCTGAAAGTGCTTTCTATTCTCTGGACAGCGCTCTCAATTACCGCTACAAAGCCAGCGGCTGCGGCGCTCTGGCTTTAAAGCGCGGGCAGGACAAAGACATGGTTGTTTCACCGTACAGCAGCTTTCTGGCACTCCGTGCCGACCCTGCCGGAAGCGTTAAAAATCTCCGTAAGCTTGCAGACTTCGGAGCTGTGGGCCGCTTCGGCTTTATGGAGGCTATGGACTTCACCCCCTCCCGCTGCCGCAGAGATAATGGTGAAAAGGTGCGCTGCTACATGGCCCACCATATAGGCATGAGCATCTGTTCCTGTGCAAATGCCCTGTGCGACAGCAGTATTTCCCGCCGCTTCATGTCAAATAGTGAAATGAGCGCCCACAATCTGCTTTTGCAGGAGCGTATTCCCGCTGACGGTGTGGTTATCCGGCGGGCTATGGCTGAAATTTCCGAAAAGACTGGGAGAAACTGCGACGGCTTCTGGGAGAAAAGCGGAAAGGGCAGGGGAAACAGTCTCTGCCTGCTATCTAACGGCGCATACAACATTCTCGCCGGAAGCAGCGGAAAAAGCTGCGCTTCATGGGGCCGCTTCCGCATATACGGAACGGCGGAACTCCCCACGGAAAAGGGCTTTGAGCTGTCTGTAAAAAGAGGCTCAGAGAAAACCGCCCTTATTCCCCAGAATGTGCAGAGCTGGACTTTAGCCGAGGACAGGGCTAAATGGGAAAGCGAAAAGGACGGCTTAACCGCAGGCATGGAGCTTTTCACCTGCGCTATGGAGGCAGGCGAGGGCAGAAAAATAACTCTCTCCTCCAAAAAGACAGAGGATGTAACCCTCACCCTTTCCTTTAAACCCATACTTGCCGATTACAGGGACTATAAAAACCACCCCGCATTCTGGAATCTTGGTATCGGGGCGGAAATTATCGAAAGCCGGCTGCTTCTCCGAAGAACAGTCAGAGGCAAAAATCCGGAATTCTGGCTATGTGCCGGTGCCGACCGCCCTGTAAGCTTCAGTGCTGAAAGCGGCGGCGTGAACAAATATCTCTCTCAGCCCTTTGTTAAGGCAGAGATACCCTTGAGCCTCAAGGCGGGAGAAAAAACGGATGTAAAATTTGCAATCTGCATAAGCCCCGCAAAAGAGGGGGCTTTAAACGGGCTCAGCAACATTTTAGCCTCTGACGAGCGGGGCACTATCCCCGGCGCTGCCGCCGCAAGGCTCGGGCTTAAAAGCGGAGAATACGGCGAGGCAATGGCAATGCTGCCCGCTCTCCTATCCCCTTTAAGCAATGCCGCCCCGAGGCGTGAGCTGTGGCAGCTCGGCATTTCCGGGGATTACCCCATAATCTGCTGTGACGGTGAGGCGGTGGAGGCAATAAGAATGTTAAACACCTTCTGCCTTCTAAAAAGCTGCGGACTTGATACCGACCTTGTATATCTCAGCTCTCAGGAGGGAGAATACCGCCGCCCGCTCCACAGGAAAATTTCAGAAGCCCTTGCCGCTCAGGGTCTTGAAGCCCTCATAGGCGGCAGAGCAGGTGTTCACTTTGCACCCGAGAGCGGCGGGGAGATTATAAAAAGCAGGGCATCTTATATAGTGGGCGAAAGCCCCAAAGCCCTCTCACCTATAAAAATTCCCTCATTCGGTGCGGTTCGTTCAGAGGAAGCCGTTCCCTCTTACAGCAATAAGGACGGTATTTTCTTCTTTACCGTTAATAATGACCTGCCGCCTCGTGCCTGGCAGCAGATACTGACTAACGGTCGCTTCTCCACCATAGTCTCCGATTGCGGAGCGGGAGCCATGTGGCAGGAAAACGCCAGAGAGGCAAGGATAAACGAGCCTCCCTCCTCGGCAAGAGACATTTCCGGCACTGAGGCGCTGTGGGTGGATTTCGGTGGAAAGCGGGTCAGCCTCTTTGCCGCAAACGACAGTTTTCAGTGCAAGGTGTCCTATACCCCCGGCCTTGCCCGCTGGGAAAAAACTATTGGAGACAGGCTCATTCGTCTCTCCGCCCTTGTGCCCGCCGGAATTGACGGACGTATAATTATAATAGAAGGCGCAGAGGGTCTGCCCCTGTTCTGGGCCATGCAGCCGGTTTTGGGTGCCCCCGACCCATCCTCTTTAATCTGCCGATATGAAAGCGGGATATTCAGCTGCGAAAATCCCGAAAGCTATATAAAGGGCTTAAAGTTCTTTGCCCTTTCAAATGTCACCCCTCAGCAAACAAAAGAATTCAGTCCCGCCGCAATGAGTCTCAGCATGAGGGCGGATAAAATCACTGTTCTTGTCTGCGGCACCGGCACAAAAAACGGTCTTTATGAGCTGAGTAAACCCGAAAGTGCCCTTATGGCAATGGTTGAAACGGAAAAGCGCTGGCAGAATCTTCTGGGCAGATTTTCCGTAAACACCGGAAATTCTGTCTTCGACAGCTATATGAACCACTGGGCAGGCTATCAGAGCGTTGCCTGCCGCCTTATGGCAAGAGGCAGTCTCTACCAGAGCGGCGGCGCCTTCGGTTTCAGAGATCAGCTTCAGGACGCAGTTAACATTCTGCCCCTGTCAAAAAGCTACGCAATGGAACGAATACTTGACTGCTGCCGTCACCAGTATGCAGAGGGTGACGTTATGCACTGGTGGCACCGGCACCCAGACGGCGACAAGGGCATAAGAAGCCGCTGTTCAGACGATTTGCTGTGGCTTGTGTGGGCGGTGTGCGAATATGTTAAGGTAACGGGCGATAGAGAAATTCTAAGGGAAAAAACCGAATTTGTAATTTCTCCTGTTTTAAAACCGGAGGAGCGGGAGCGGTATGAAACTCCCGAAAAATCCGCCGATACCGCCACCGTTCTCGACCACTGCCGCGCCGCCTTAAAATGCTGCATTGCTCGAGGCTTCGGCCCTCACGGTCTGCCGTGGTTCGGAAGCGGAGACTGGAACGACGGTCTTGACGGTGTGGAGGGTGAAAGCGTATGGCTGGGCTGGTTTTTATCAATCTCCGCCCTCCGCTTTTCTGAGCTTTTAAAGCTGATCGGCGAAAGCGATTTCGGAGAATATTATGTTATTGCCGGAAAGGCGGGCAAAGCCGCAGATAACGCATGGAGCGGTGAATTTTATTTCCGGGGATATAATCTTGACGGCAGCCCCTTGGGCGGCAGTTACAGAATTGATTCCCTGCCTCAAAGCTTTGCGGCTTTCTGCCCCTTTGCCACAAAGGAGCGGGTAAAAATCGCCCTGAATTCCGCCGTAACAAGACTTTTCGATAAGGAAAACAAGATAGTAAAGCTTTTTGACCCGCCGTACAGTCCCGACGAGAGATATGTGGGCTATATTATGAGCTACGGCGAGGGCTACCGCGAAAACGGCGGCCAGTACACCCACGCCGCCGTATGGCTTGCCTCTGCCTGCTTAAAATCCGGCATGGAGGATGAGGGCAGAAACATTCTGCTCACTCTGCTCCCCGAAAACCACGACGGCAAAAAATATAAGGCCGAGCCTTTCGTGCTCCCCGCCGATGTTTATTCGGCTCAGGGTCACAAGGGCGAGGGCGGCTGGACATGGTACACCGGCTCTGCGGGCTGGTACTTCCATGTTTCAATCGAAGATCTGCTTGGAGTTAAAATTGAAAGCGGAGCTGTCAGCCTCTCCGAAAACTCGCCCGCTCATGTTCCCTTCATCCTCAACTGGACAGATTTTAAAGGGCAGAAGCACATTCTGCGCTACCCGGACACGAATGAATGTAACGGAAAATTCACTACCAATTTTCGGCATTTTATGTTATAATAAGATATTAAATAACGGAGGTGCCCAATGGATTATTCAAGGACTGAACTGATGCCCGGCGTGTGGCTTACTCATCTGCATTCAGATAAGTTCAAGACCGCATGTCTGAGCCTTAATCTTCTGGCTCAGCTCAAAAGGGACAGCGCCTCAATGAATGCTCTCATACCTTATGTTCTCCGCCGCGGTACTGTGCAGTACGGTGACATGGAGGCCATTTCCGCAAGGCTTGATGAGCTTTACGGTGTTGCAATAGAACCTGTGGTACGCCGCATCGGCGAAATTCAGTGCTTCGGTTTTTATTCAAGCATACCTGAGGACGACTTTTTACCAGACGGAGAGAAGGTTTTAAGGGACAGCTGCTCCCTTATGGCTGAAATGCTCATTGCCCCGGCAACAAGAGGCGGTCTTTTCCTGCCCCAGTATGTGGACAGCGAAAAGGAAAAGCTTTTACAGATAATAAGAGGCCGCATCAACAATAAAGAGGGCTACGCAGTTTCCCGCTGCGTGGAGGAAATGTGCTGCTATGAGGACTTTGCGGTAAGCGCAATAGGCAGCGAGATTGAGTGCGAGGATATTCATTACAGAAGCCTCACAAAGCACTACCATGCCATGCTCCAGTCCTGCCCCATAGAAATTTTCTACTGTGGCAGAAGCCCGAAAAACACCGTGGTTTCCGCTCTTACCGACGCTCTTATCCCCCTTCCCAGAGGAGATATTGACTACGACATCGGCACCGATGTCCGCATGAATTCTCTGGAGGAAAAGCCCAGATACGTTGAAGAGGTTCTGGACGTGGGACAGGGTAAGCTCTGCATGGGCTTTCGTCTCGGCGAGTGCATGGAAGCCCCGGACGTTGCCGCTATAAACGTGTTTTCCGCTGTTTTCGGCGGCGGCACCAGCTCCAAGCTTTTTGCAAATGTCCGCGAAAAGCTGTCTCTGTGCTATTATGCAAGCTCTGCCGTCAACATTGCAAAGGGCATTATGCTTGTTGCATCCGGCATTGAGTTTAAAAACTTTGACCGGGCCAAAACCGAGATTTTAGCCCAGCTTGACGCTATACGCGCAGGCGATATAAGCGATGAGGAGTTAAACGCCGCAAAGAGCGGTGTTGCCTCCGATCTTCGCTCCTTTATGGATTCCAAGGGCGAGCTTGAGGGCTTCTACCTTACCCGCGCCCTTCAGGGGGAGGATTACAGCCCCGCAGATATGGCGCTGCTTGTTGACGATGTCACAAAAGAGCAGGTCGTGAAGATTGCACAGAGTGTTGAGTGCGATCTGATTTATTTCTTGAAAGGTACGGAGGATGAGGAAGATGCAGAGCCGTGAATACCCTGAAATAGGCGAAAAACTATACGAGGCAGCCCTGCCTAACGGTTTAAGACTCAGGGTAGCTCCGAAGCCCGGTTTTTCCACATTTTTTGCCGCCTTTGCCGTAAATTACGGCGGCGCTCACCGGCGTTTTGAGCTGGACGGCAAAAAGCTTGATACTCCCGCCGGAATTGCCCATTTTTTGGAGCACAAGATGTTCGATATGCCCAGCGGCGACAGCGCTATTAACATTTTGACCGCAAACGGTGCAGACCCCAACGCATTTACCTCCGAAGATGTGACCTGCTATTATTTTGAGTGCACCCACAGCTTTGAGGAAAACCTCCGGCTTCTGCTCCGCTTTGTCTCCACTCCCTACTTTACCCCTGAAACCGTGCAGAAGGAGCAGAGCATAATAGGACAGGAAATCCGCATGGGCGAGGATGACCCCGGCGACGCCCTTTACTATAATCTTTATAAGCTTCTCTACCCCGAACACCCTGTTAAAGACAGAATTGCAGGCACGGTGGAGAGCATTGCGGAGATAAGCGACAAGACCTTATACGACTGCTATAACATGTTCTACCGTCCCTCAAACATGATTTTGTCTGTTGCAGGTGATGTGAACCCAGAGGCAGTTTATAAAATCGCGGAGGAGACCCTTTCTCACGAAAGGCTCAGCGTTCCAGTTGCAGATTTTCCCGAATTCAAAACCATGCTCCCCGCCGAGAGCTTAATTAAGGAAAACATGGAGGTTTCCGCACCTCAGTTTATGATAGGTGCAAAGCTCCGCCCGGAAAAAGAGGGGGACAAAGCTTTAAGACAGGACCTTGTTGCAAAGCTTTCTCTCCGCCTGCTGGCTGGCTGCTCCTCTCCCCTTTATACAAAGCTCTATGCCTCCGGCCTTTTAAGCCGTAACTTTGACTATGAGTGCAACGTTACAGCCGGCACCGGCGCATTGATTTTAGGCGGCGAGAGCCGGGACCCCATGGCAGTTCTGGACGCGCTTAAAGAGGAGGTTTCCCGCATTAACAGAGAGGGTCTTGACCCTCAGCGCTTTGAGCGGGCGAAGAGAGCCACTCTGGGTGCAAGACTTCGCGGCCTTGAAGATTTTGAAAACGTCTGCGTTTCCCTTATCTTCTGTCTCTTCGAGGGTTACTGCGCCTTTGATGCCCTTAAGGTTCTGGGCAGTATCACTAAAGAGGAATGTGAGGAGTTTATCCGTGAGCATTTTGCTCCGGAGAGGCTTGCCGTGTCCATAATTGAAGCAAAGAGGTCTTAACATGTTCCCAATTCTATTTCAAACCATTCAGCGTGATTCCGTAATCAGCTTTCCCATGTTCGGGGATTTCTCAATAAATCCCCCTGCTTACTTTACTATTTTCGGAAAAAACATTTACTTTTACGGCGTAATAATCGCGCTGGGTTTTGTGCTCGGTACTCTGTACTGTGCCAGAAACGCCCGCCGCTTCGGCATTAAGTCTGACGATGTGTACGACTTCATGCTCTGGACCATTCCCCTGTCCATAATCGGCGCAAGACTTTACTACGTTCTTTTCAGACTTTCCCACTACATCCAGCACCCAAGCGAGATTTTCGCAATCTGGGAGGGCGGACTTGCCATTTACGGCGGTGTAATTGCCGGAATTATAGTGGCAGTGGTGCTGTGCAGGAAAAAGAAAATTCCCCTTCTTGCAATGCTGGATCTGCTGGTTTACGGACTTTTAATAGGTCAGATAATCGGCCGCTGGGGCAACTTCATGAACCGTGAGGCATTCGGCACCCAAACCGATGTTTTCTGCCGCATGGGTCTTACCGCCCCTGACGGAACCCAGATTTTCGTTCACCCCACATTTTTGTACGAAAGTCTCTGGAACCTTGCCGGTCTTATCTTCCTCATTGTGTGGGAGAGAACGGACAAGAGAAAATATGACGGCCAGTGTCTGCTGTGCTACTTCTTCTGGTACGGCATAGGCAGAGCATGGATTGAAGGTCTGCGTACAGACAGCCTGTACATAGGCTCCACCAACATCAGAGTATCACAGGCGCTTTCCATAGTGCTTGCTTTGATATCATTTATTATTCTTATTGTTCAGAGCCGCCGGGAGCATTCACCGGAAAAGCTCTTTGTTAATCAGGTAAAAGCTCGGAGCAATGAGGAACAAACCCAAAACACCGATAAGGAGGAATAACAAATGGCAAACTACAAGGATATATTAAAAGGCACTTTCGACAAGGTAGTCGATAAAGTTAAAGACATTGCAGAAAACGGCACTGTCCGTGAGGTTATTGATAACGGAGTAGACAAGGCAAAGTCTTACAGCAAGATTGCAAAGCTGTCTCTCCAGATGAACGGCGACACCGAGGAATTAAAACGCGTTTACACCGAGATCGGCAAGCTCTACTATCAGCAGCAGAAGGACAGCCCCGAGGGCTGCTTCGCTCCATTGTTTTCACAGGCTGACGAGCTGAGCCGGCACATTACCGCTCTCAGCGACGAGATAAAGGCAATGAAGGCCGAATGTGATGTGGACGACGACATCGACGTTGAAATCTGCGAATTTGAGGACGTGGTTGATGCCACCGAAAACGACGGCAAAGACGAGCACGACGACTGATTAAAATTTAAGCCGCAAACTTAGTTTAAGTTTGCGGCTTTCTTTTGCATTTTGATTAAAAGTGTTGCGGTCAGGTGAAATTTGGCGTATACTGTTTAGATAGAAATTTATTGTCGGAGGAAGTCTATGAAGGAAAATCTCAGGAAATACGGCGCATTTTTTCTCGCTCTTATAATTATCGCCGGAGTGTATATGCTTTTTGCAGGCAGAAAATCCGGTATGTTTATAGATGAGATTTATACCTACGGTCTTTCAAACAGCCACTATGCCCCTTTTCTCACTGACACTATGGAGGACGGCTCACTGGTGGATAAAACCCTCACCCGTCAGGCTCTGCTGGACTATGTGAACGTCAACACCGGCGAGGGCTTTGACTTCGGCTCTGTCTATTATAATCAGGAGCAGGATGTTCATCCCCCTCTTTACTACTGGCTTTTCAACATTGTTTCCTCATTTACTCCTAATGTGTTTTCCAAGTGGACGGGACTTATTCTTGATTTTGTGATTTTCATGCTGAGCCTGCTGGTTTTATATAAGGTAGTGCTCAAGCTTTTCAGCAGCCACGATAACGCCGCCGCCGCGGTTATTCTTTACGGTCTGAGCAATTTGGGTTTAAGCTGTGCGCTGATGATAAGAATGTATGTGCTGCTCACTCTGCTGACTCTTACATTTATTCTGCTTATAATATGCCTTATGGAAAAGCCCCGGGCATATCTTTATCCCCTTATATTTTTAAACCTTTTCGCCGGTCTTATGACCCAGTATTATTTTGTATTCTACGCCTTCTTCCTCTGCCTCGCATACTTCATATATGCACTCTCAAAGAAGCAGTACAAAAACGCAGTTCTCTTTGCTGTCAGCGCTCTTTTAGGTGTTGCGGCACTGGTTGCCGCATTCCCCGCCTGCCTTACTCAGCTTTTTGCAGATAAGCTGGTTTCCGGCGGAAATGCAGTGCAGAACCTTACTGACTTCGGGCAGTATAAGGACAGACTTCTTATATTCTACCATGAGGTGCAGCACGGTCTTAAAGCCGCCGTCTGCATCACCATTGTTCTTTTCCTCGGCCTTATTCTCAGCCGCAAAAAGATTAAAGCCGCCATGGAGGAAAAGAAGCTTTCCTTCGATTCCCTTGTTATTATAGCTCCCGCATTTATAACTCTCATTCTGGTCGCAATCATATCCCCTGTTCCCGAGCAGCGCTATGTTTATAATATAGGCCCTGTGTTTATAATCGCCGTAAGCTTCCTTATTTATATTATTGAGGAGAGCTGGGGCAGAATTAACAGAGAATTCTGGGTTAAAAAGGGCATTTTACTGCTCACTCTGCTGTTTGCGCTGGAATTTGCCCGCTACGTCCCGCCCCGCTACATGTATCCCGAATACAACGATTATAACGAAATCATGTCTCAGCACAGCGACGAGCCATGTGTATTTATGACCGACAACTATTTTTCCACAATCACCGAGGCTCTGGCACAGCTTTTATACTTTGATAACTTCTATGTTGCCAATGACCCCGACTCTGAGGGGTTGGATGATTATATAGCCTCTTTCGGAGACAAGGATGAATGTGTGGTATATATAGATGTGAACAGCTTCTGGTCAAGCGGTTATGACCCTGAGGAGATGCTGCCTCAGCTTATCGACAGCACCGATTATAATTCTTACGAGCTTTTATTTAAAAACGGCCTTACAGAGACCTACCTTTTACAGAAATGAATGGAGACAAAGCAATGCTTTCTGTGATTTTACCATCATATAATGAGGAAAAAATGATAGCCACCGCCGCCGAAACCGTTTCGAAAATACTGGACAAGGCAGAAATTCCCCACGAGATTATCTTTGTGGACGACGGCTCCAAGGATAAAACATGGGAGGAAATCAAAAAAGCCAGTGAAGTAAATTCCAGTGTTGTAGGCGTTCACTTCAGCCGCAACTTCGGCAAGGAATCTGCCATGTTTGCAGGTCTGGAGCAGGCTAAAGGCGACTGCTGCGTGGTTATGGACTGCGACTTACAGCACCCGCCTGAGAAAATAGTTGAGATGTACAGGCTGTGGGAGCAGGGCTACGAAGTAGTTGAAGGCATTAAGGAGGACAGAGGCCGGGAGAGCTTCATGCACCGCTTTGCCGCCGGCTCCTTCTATAAGCTTATCTCCAAGGCCACAAGCATTGACATGTCATCATCCTCTGACTTTAAGCTCCTTGACCGCAAGGTTGTGGACACCTTAAATCAGATGCCCGAGCGAAACGTTTTCTTCCGTGCCCTGTCCTTCTGGGTAGGTTTCAAGCGGGCTGAGGTATCATATAAGGTGCAGGAACGCACCGTAGGCGAAAGCAAATGGTCCACCCGTTCCCTTATTAAATACGCCGTTACAAATATCGGCTCCTTCTCCTCCGCACCTCTCCATGTTATAACAATTCTCGGTATTATAATGATGATAATTTCCGTTGTAATGGGAATTATCTCCCTTGTGCAGAAGTTTACAGGACAGGCCCTCGGCGGCTTTACCACTGTTATCCTGCTGCTTCTCTTCTCTGCAAGCATTATAATGATAAGCCTCGGTATCATCGGCTACTACATTGCAAGAATTTACGATGAGATCAAAGGCCGCCCCCGCTATATAGTTTCCAAGGTATGCGGAGGTAAGAGAGATGAATGAGAAAAAAAGCTTTTCTCAGAAATTCAAAGGCTTCTGCCTGAAATTCTTCGACAAAACCTTCTGGAAATTCATTCTTGTCGGTGTTGCAAACACACTTTTCGGCACCGGAATAATGTTCCTGCTCTATAACGTAGCCTTTAAAAACTACCACGGCAGCTCATGGTCCTACTGGGTTTCATCTGCTGCCAACTACATCCTCGGCAGTATTCTCAGCTACTTTTTGAACAAAACATTCACATTCAAGAGCAAAACCAACACCAAGCAGACCATGGGCCGCTTTGTTATCAACATTTCCGCCTGCTATCTCATAGCCTACGGCGTTGCAAAGCCTCTGGCAAGGCAGATATTCTCCTCCGCCTCCGCCACCGTACAGGCCAATATGGCAATGCTGGCAGGCATGTGCTTCTTTGTAGCACTCAACTATATAGGCCAGCGCTTCTTCGTCTTTAAAGGCACTCAGGAAGAAGAAAAATAAAATATAAAAATAAAACTCCGCGGACAGGCATCCGCGGAGTTTTTTTCAGATTCAAAATGAAAAACCGGTAAGAAAAACTAAATCAAAGAAAGGGGGAAAAAATACCGAAGGATTAACCTTCGGTATTTTGGTGGACGATACAAGACTCGAACTTGTGACCTCCCGCACGTCAAGCGGATGCGCTACCAGCTGCGCCAATCGTCCGTTTTGTTTTAGCTTGTTCACTATACACCAGAGATGGAAAAATGTCAATACTTATTTTTACATTTTTTCTTAATAAATTCTTGAGTCAGCCCCGGTTCGGGCAGCACAGCTTTCCCACGGCACCCTGCACGGTGCAATTCACGGTTTCTTCTCTGCACCTTTCACGGCGTTATTTTACCCGGAAAGTGAAAAGCGGCGGATAAACCGCCGCTTTTCATTTTTAGCAGATAACTTACTTATTGCGCTCAGGCCTTACGGTTATAAATGAGGAAGGATGTGGTTTTACCACCGCATTCAACCGTCACCTTATCTCCGCCGGTAGTGGCTTTAACACGCTTAATGGTGCAGTAGCCGCCATCCTCAGGAGTAAGCTCAAGCGCGTCGCTGTCAGTAGACCACTTATACTCAAGACCTGTGATAGTCATCGGGAAGGCCTTGGCCTGATATTTGATTTCTTCGTCCACGGCCTGAGAAGGATACTGATCCTTCAGGTCCACCTGCTTTGTGAAGTAGTACACGCCCAGACTCTCAATGGGAGGAGTTTCAGGAGGGGGTGTAGTGGGAGGTGCCTCAATGGGAGGCGTGGAGATTTCCTGCGGCGGTGTGGGAGATACTTTAGGCTTATCACCATTGACAGGGTTTTTCAGGCTTGTTGTAACCATGACTATAACCGCAAGAATAACAGCAACGACCAGAATAAGGCCGAAGATCATCTGCCATTTTGTGTTTGTCTCAGCCCGCTCATAAGATGCGGTGCCTTTGACAGTCCCGGGCGTTGTACCGGGAGTGCGGCCGCTTTGGGCAACTCTGCGTGTACCGCAGTTGGGGCAGCGGCTGCGCAGTGCGGAAAAAGTCTCTCCGCAGCGGCGGCATTTTACTTCAGGGATCATGCTCATAAAAGTTCCTCCATTTCGTCGGGAATAGAAATAAGCATTAAACTACTCATAAATAATACATCTTCTTTGGCCTTTCGTCAAGACTTCTCCTGTACTTTGCCCTGTTTTTTGCCGTTTTTTTGGTGAACATTCCCCACCCGTTCCCCATTTTCGGCTATTTTTTAAGTTATTTGACTTTTTTCGACAGATTATGACAGTCTTATTTTACTCATATCATCCACTTTTAAATCTTCGTAAAATATTTGTTTTGGGCTGTTTTTTAATATATTTTTCTTTTACACAGGGATATTAAACCCAGCTATTGAACTGAAAGAATTTTAATGTTAAAATAGAAAAACGTAAAGGAGGGATGCTGAGTGAGCAAAAGAATATGTAAAATAGTCTTGACCGGCGGACCTGCTGCCGGCAAAACCACTCTCATCAGCCGCATACTCAGAGAATTTAAACAGGAGGATGGATGGAAGGTCATCACCGTTCCCGAGACCGCAACCGAGCTTATATCAGGCTTCGGCATCCGCCCCTTCGGAAACTGTGTCAGCATGGAGGATTTTCAGTACTTTGTCACCTCTGATATGCTGCATAAAGAAAAAATGGCTCTGAAAGCGGCGCAAATGGTATCGGAAGAAAAGGTGCTCATTGTTTTTGACAGAGCAATTATGGATAATAAAGCCTATATAACGGACGAGCAGTTTAAGGAAACGCTCAGCCACTTCGGTCTTACCGAGGAAGAGGTTCTTAAAAAGTATGATGCAGTTCTCCACCTTGTGACCTGTGCAAAGGGTGCGGAATTTGCCTATAACTTCGGCAATGTTGCCCGTTATGAGAGTGTGGATGTGGCAAGAGACAAGGATGATTTCACCTTGAAAGCATGGGAGCCGCACCCCAGGCGCTATATAGTTGATAACTCCATAGACTTTGACGATAAGATTAACCGCGCTATCGCCCAGATCTACCGCATAGTAGGCCAGAGTGCACCGGAGGTTGAAAAGAGCAAATATCTTATCGCCATGCCTGACTGCGATATGCTGGAAAAGAAATATAACGCTGTCAGCATGGAAATGATGCAGATTTATCTCCGCCCCATTGTGGACAATGTGGAGCGCCGTGTGCGCCAGCAGAAAAACAGGGACGAGTATCTGTATTTCTACACCGAAAAGCGCATTGCAGAGGACGGCACCCGCTGGGTAACAGAGCGTCCCATTTCCGAAAAGGAATACGTGGGCTACCTTATGGAGGGCGACACCAGTCTCCACTCCGTCATTAAGACCAAGTACCGCTTCACCTGTCAGGGACGGCGCATGGAGATTGATGTATATCCCTTTTCCAAGGAGAAAGCCATTCTCTTTGTCTACGGCAGACCGCTTCAAAGCTGCGATATGCCCCCGGAGATTGAGATTATCAAATCTGTAAGCGGTGACCTTGATTATAAAAACCGCCGCCTTGCCGCAACTCAGACCTTATAATTAAAACAAAAACCGGTTCCAATGAACCGGTTTTTCTTATTTATCATCTTTTTCCCATGTACGCTCGCTTATTATATAGCGGGGTCTGGCCTTGGTTTCCATATAGATTTTGCCTATATACTCCCCTATTATGCCGAGAGATATAAGCTGCACTCCGCCGACAAAGCAGACAATACATGTCATACTTGCCCAGCCGGGAACAGAATTACCGCTGAGAGCGGTCACAAGCGCCCAGATAACCCCTATAAAGCTTATAAGCGCCACTATAACCCCAAATCCAGTAATAAGCCGCAGAGGCTTTACAGAAAGGCTTGTAATGCCGTCTGCTGCAAGAGCCAGCATTTTCTTTAACGGGTAATGGCTCTCTCCTGCAATTCTCTCCGCCCGCTCATAGGAAACAGTGGTGCTTTTAAAGCCCACCAGCGGCACAAGACCTCTTAAAAAGAGATTTACTTCCTTGAAGTTTGCAAACTCTTTTAATGCTCTTGCACTTATAAGCCGGTAGTCGGCATGGTTATAAACAACCTCTGCGCCCATGGCAGAGAGGAACTTATAAAAGGCCTGCGCCGTAAAGCGCTTAAAGAAAGTGTCGCTTTCACGATTGGAGCGGACACCGTAAACCACCTCGCAGCCGCCCAGATATGCGTCCACCATGGCATCCATGGCGTTTATATCGTCCTGTCCGTCGCAGTCAATGGAAATGGTGATGTCACAGCAGTCCTTTGCCTCCATAAGTCCTGCCAGAACTGCGTTCTGGTGGCCCCGGTTCCGGCTCTGGCTTATGCCTATATAATGCTCATCCTGCTTAGAGAGCTTTGTAATTATATCCCATGTTTTATCCTTACTGCCGTCGTTTACGAAAAGCACACGGCTGTCGGAGCTGACCTTCCCCTTTTCAATAAGGGATCGGAGCTTATCTAAAAACATTGGACCGGTTATGGGAAGCACCTCCTGTTCGTTATAACAGGGGATGACAATGTAGAGCCTTGGAAGCATGGGTTTCTCCTTTTCCTTTCCGGCAGGCGCCGGACTGCAAGAAAATTTCTGCATAAATACTTTGCCTTATTAGTATAACAGGCGCGGCGAAAACTATTCGCCGCGCCCTGTTTATCAGTAGAAAGTGGCGACTTCCTGTTTGGGAGCCTCACAAGGCTCACTTGAAATGTAAGTGAGAACGGGACCTTTTCCGCCGTATGCACGAGAGAAGCTATACTGGATTTCCGCAGTAAGGATAACCCATGTATCGTCCTGAACGCTCTCCGCATTCTCCCACTTGCACTGGAAGGGTGCAAACTGAATGTCCTCCACGCAGCAGGTCATAATGTGTCTGCCGACGATAAAGCTTCCTTTGGGAACCTTCTTTCTCTGGAGGCAGCGGCACTTGAAGCGAACGGTCTTTCCGTCGTACTTTTCAGGGTCGTCGTTAATGTCTCTGTACCACTCTGCATAATCATCATCACCGATTTCAACAATAGGCGCCTCAAGGTCAAAGGGCAGAGGATCTTCAATATCATCATATTCTATTCTGTCATCAGAATACTCGTAGGCAATATCCGCTCTTCTGGTTGCGCCGCGGACTATTTTATGGAACTCCATTTTGTCCATGCCGTCCTTAAAGCGGTTAAAGACGCAGAGCTCGGCGCTCTTGAGCTTATCATACACAAAGGATCTCATGTTGTTATTGTAGGTAAGGAAGGTTCCTGCATCTGCAAACATGAACTCCTGATATACGGTCCAGTTTTCGGGTATGTTGTTATAGAGGCTGTCCAGCATCCACATACCGTTATACTCGACCATAACTCTCTCTGCTCCGCACTCCTTTAAGGCGGCAGCAAGGTTTTCCTCGGTGAGCTGGCTTTCCTCCTCGATAAGCTTTATATAGGTGCACTTATCAACGAAGTTTGCAGGCTCATACTCCTCCTCGCCCTCTTCGCAAATAAGGATAAGAGTTTTTTCACCCCGGCAGAAACGCTTGTCTTCAAGGGTTTCCTGAATAAATTTGGTTTTACCTGATTCCAAAAATCCCGTGAACAGGTATACGGGAACTATTTTATTTTTATTATTCAAGCCCGAACAGCTCCTTCAGCGCAGTTTCATTTATTTTAGAGCCGATTACGCACAGTCTGCCGGTAACATCGGCGGGACCTCTGCGGATATTCTTCTCACCCGGCACATAGTCAAAGTACAGCCACTCACCGTCAGAGGCATCAAGGAAGCCCTTTGCTCTCAGGATAATACCGTACTTGTCTTCGTTGATAAGTTCGTCAAGTGCAGCGCCCAGCTCTGCCTCGGTAAACTTCTTGGGGGTCTCAGCTCCGAAGCTTGTGAACACCTCGTCGGCGTGGTGATGATGGTGGTCGTGGTCATGGCAGCAGCACTCCTCGTCATGGTTATGGTGGTGATGCTCATGGTCGTGGCAGCAGCACTCCTCATCGTGGTCATGGTGGTGATGCTCATGGTCGTGGCAGCAGCACTCCTCGTCATGGTCATGGTGGTGATGCTCATGGTCGTGGCAGCAGCACTCTTCGTCATGGTCATGGTGGTGATGCTCGTGCTCATGCTTTAACTGTTCAAGGTTCTTCTCCAGTCCCTTTTCCTCCATAGCAGCTCTGATTTTAGCGCCGTCCAGCTTATCCCAAGGAGTAGTTATAAGGCTTGCATTGGGGTTTTCCTTCTTTAAAAGCTCTGCGGCAGTCATAATTTTACTCTCAGAAGCAACGTCAGTACGGCTCATAACAATGATGTCGGCGTTTCTCACCTGATCGTTGAAGAACTCACCGAAGTTTCTCATGTACATGCGGCATTTGCCTGCATCAACCAGAGTTACCTTTGCGCCAATCTCAACGCCCTCAACCTTCTGAACAGCTCTTGCAACGTCAGACAGCTTGCCCACACCGGAAGGCTCAATAATAATACGGTCGGGGTTATACTGCTCAATAACCTGCTTCAGTGCCTTTGTAAAGTCACCTACCAGAGTGCAGCAGATGCAGCCTGAATTCATTTCGGTAATCTCTATACCGGTGTCTTTCAGAAATCCGCCGTCAATGGCTATCTCGCCGAATTCATTTTCAATAAGAACAAGCTTTTCGCCCTTGTAGCCCTCTTTAATGAGCTTCTTAATAAGAGTGGTTTTTCCGGCGCCTAAAAAGCCTGAAAATATATCTATCTTTGCCATGTTTTTTCCTCCGATTATCTAATTTATTTATTATGATAGCTTTATTACAGCCACATCATCTATAACAGCCACGGAGCCTTTCTCAGGCCACGCGGGCATGTCCTTAACAATGGGTGAATTTTCCAGTTCACCCAGCTCACTCTCGCTTACCCCCTGATAGCCTATTCCGGCAATCTCCGTAAGGTATGCGCCGCCGTGGGGGTGGTCGAAAATCAGGTTATCGCTGATCTGGTGAGCATTTACCATAATTTCCCCGGTCTTTTCCTGATTGAGAGAGGCAAGGGAAACCTCCTCTCCCCCGATTATCGCAAACTTTTCCACATTGCCCTCGTCAAGCTCATGTACTCTCGTTACGATTTCGGCGGCCATAGTCCGGGTGCGCTCTTCGCTCTTTTCCATTTCAAAGCAGCAGATGTTGGCGTTCACCGTAAACTTAAAGGCCAGAACCGCAAACAGCAGAGCTGCCGCGGCGCGGGGAGTCTTTTTAAAATAGTCCTGACTGAGTACAAGGGTGAAAATATAAACTATACTCAAGCTTTGCAGCATTACCGTATGATAAGCCTCTGCATTTGCAGCAAAGTACCAGATAAAGGCAAATACGGGAGCTGCAATTATGCACAGGAGAAACAGCACAAAATGTGTCCCTCTCTTATAAAGCTTTTCCTTTATTACCGCAGTTATAAGCACAGCTCCGGCAAGCAGCAGAAACAGCGCATTTAAAGCCGCGTATAAGGTCCAGCCATATTCAAAGACGTTTCTGCCGAGGAAAAAGCTTGCAAGGCCTCTGGCAGTTTTTTTAACTGCATTTATTATCATTGCCCCGAAGCCCAACTTTTCCTGTCCCAAGCTGTCAAGGCCAAGATAGCTTCCGGCTTCCACATTTCCGAAACGAAGGCACAGCTTCCATATTATATAATAGGAAAGCAAACCCGCTCCGAATACAATAAACTGTTTTCCGATCCAGCGGTAATATTCCTTATTCTCCCGCTCATTCTTTAAAAGCTCCTGCATAAAATGAGCAACAGCCAGAAGCAGGGCAAATGAGACATAAGCCTGATAAATGCCGCAGGAAAGGCAGATGCACAGTATTGCAATCAAAACATGCCCTTTCTTCCTGTCACCCACCATAGAAAAGCGGACGGTGAGCGCGGCAAGGAGCATGGAAAGCATATAGCCGTCGGCGGTAAATTCATAAAAGAAGGTGTTTGTTATGCTGGGAAAGCTTACAAGTATAGCTCCCGCCAGAATAAGCACATGCTTGCTTTTAATATTGAATATATCTGCAATTACGGCCCCTGTCAATCCTGCATATATTAAAGACAGAATTCCGTTAAGCCATGGCAGGTCATAGTAAGAACTTATACCGCAGGCGGGCATTAAAAACCAGCGCCCGGAGGAGCTCATATTCATTTTTGAATAGATACTGAAAAGAGAGTCGTGGTTAAGCAGGGTGTTTGTGAATTTATACATGTGAGCCATAAGACCCACGATGATAACCGTCCAGAATGCGGTTTTCCACTGAGGCTTGATGCGCTCGCCCAGCTTCTCTGCGTAATCTGTCATTTCTCCACTCCTTAAAGTTTATATTATTTGATTATATCACCTGTAAGCCTTCCATGCAATATTTTCTAAAAAGCTGTTGCAGGCTGTTTTCCTTGCAAAGTATCGAACCTTGGGGTATACTAACTACGTGATTTGCGTATAAAAAAGAAAACCGAGGTACAGATATGAAAGGTATTATTCTGGCCGGCGGTGCAGGAACCCGCCTTTACCCTATAACCCGTCCTATTTCCAAGCAGATTTTGCCTGTCTATGATAAACCCATGATATATTACCCCCTGTCAGTGCTTATGCTGGCAGGCATCCGCGAAATTCTCATCATCTCCACCCCCAGAGATATTCAGGCTTTCCGTGACCTTTTAGGCGACGGCAGCGCACTGGGACTTCGTTTTGAATATGCCGTTCAGCCGAAGCCCAAGGGTCTGGCTGAGGCTTTCATTATCGGAGAAGATTTTATAGGTGATGATAACGTCTGTCTTATTCTCGGTGACAACATCTTCTACGGCGGCGGTATTACTCCCGATGTCCGCGAGGCTGCGAGGCTGGAAAAAGGCGCAGTAATTTTCGGCTATGCCGTCCCCAATCCCAGAGCCTTCGGTGTGGTTGAGTTTGACGAAAACCACAATGTTCTCTCCATTGAGGAAAAGCCGGAGCATCCCAAATCCAATTACGCCGTTCCCGGCTTATATTTCTACGACAATGACGTTGTGGAGCTTGCAAAGAGCATTAAGCCCTCAAAGCGTGGAGAGCTTGAAATCACTGAGGTAAATAACGAGTATCTCCGCCGGGGCGAACTGAAAGTAAACATCTTCGGCCGTGGTATGGCATGGCTTGATACAGGAACCCATGAGAGCCTTCTGGAGGCTGCAAACTTTGTTTCCATTATCCAGAAGCGTCAGGGAATGTATGTGGCATGTATTGAAGAAATTGCCTACCGCATGGGCTACATTACAAAAGAGCAGCTCATTTCTCTCGCCCAGCCTCTTTTAAAAACTCCGTACGGAGAATACCTTATGCGCGTTTCGGAGGAAAAAATATGAAAAATGTACTTGTAACCGGCGGTGCCGGATTTATAGGTTCAAACTTTGTCCATTACCTGCTTGAACAGAAGCAGGATATAGAGCATCTTGTCAATTTAGATTTACTTACATACGCCGGCAATCTTGAAAACCTTATAAGCGTGCAGGATGATATGCGCTATACTTTCGTCCACGGTGACATAAGAGACAGAGAGCTGGTAAACGAGCTTTTTGACAAATATAAGTTCGATACCGTTGTCCACTTTGCCGCTGAAAGTCATGTGGACAGAAGCATAGTTGAGCCGGAAATCTTCCTTACCACCAACATTGTAGGCTCCCACACTCTGCTGGAGGCTGCAAAGCGCCACTGGAATGTGAACCCGGACAACAAGTATTCAAGAGAATATCTCCCCGGAGTTAAATATCTTCAGGTTTCAACAGATGAAGTTTACGGTGCGCTGGGAAAAACAGGCATGTTCACCGAAACTACCCCCATCTCCCCCAACTCTCCCTACTCCGCCTCCAAGGCAAGCGCAGATATGATAGTCCGCGCCTATTACCAGACCTACGGTATGCCGGTTAATATTACCCGCTGCTCCAATAACTACGGCCCCTATCAGTTCCCCGAAAAGCTTATTCCTCTTATGCTCCACAACGCAAAGAACGATAAGCCCCTGCCTATTTACGGCGACGGTATGCAGATAAGAGACTGGCTTCATGTTAAAGACCACTGCTCTGCCATTCTTACAGTGCTTGAAAAGGGCAAGTACGGCGAGGTTTACAACATAGGCGGCAACAATGAGCGTGCAAACATTGAGATTGTAAAGCTCATTCTCTCCGTGCTCGGAAAGAGTGAAAGCCTTATAACCTACGTTAAGGACAGACCCGGTCACGACCGCCGCTATGCCATAGACAACACGAAAATCACCACTCAGCTGGGCTGGGCGCCTTCATACACCTTCCAGCAGGGCATGAGTGAAACCATAGAATGGTACCTGAAAAATCAGGGCTGGGTTGAGCGGATTGTAAGCGGAGATTACATGGATTATTACAGCCGCATGTACGGAAATTCCAGAATAAGGTAAAAAATTCAAATTGGTTACAAAGTGCCGTGTCTGATCAGCTTTCAGCCACGGCATTTTTCCGCAATTTTACCAGATATTATACTGCTTTTTGGTGATTTGTCACCAGATTTGTCACCATTTGAAATAATTTTAAAAATATTCCATTTTAGGTCTTGCATTTTGTTTCTTTTTGTCGTAATATTGTAACCGGAATAACCCTTGGTCTCTCTGTATTTTCTCGGTTTTTCCCGTGGGTATTCAGCCTTCCGGAAAACCGTTTCTGCGTTTTTGGTCAAAAATTAAGTTTTATTAAGTTTTGCCATCATATGTAGACATACAGAGTACCTTACGTTATAATGTAAATGAGAAAAGCTTGTATTAGTTCGGCTCGGAAAGAGCCGGTTAGGAGGATACACAAATGAAAAAACGGCTTTTAAGCACCTTGCTTGCAGTGTGCATGGTCGCGGCACTGTTTTCAGGCTTATCTGTAACAGCATCCGCTGCCAACAACACTATCGAGCATAAACTCGAAAGAGGCGAAACGGTTATTGGTGTCTGCCAGAAATTAGGCATCGACTTCTATGCCAACTATCGCTGGATCACCGAGACGAACAAGATCACCAACTACGGTAATCTTAAACCCGGCAGAGTAATTATTCTGCCCAAGCCCGGCACCACTCCCGGTAAGCCCGCTGCTCCCTCTGCTCCTGCAGCTCCCCCCGCAGGCGGCAATGTTACTCCCGGTGCAAACAACACTGCCTTAAAGCTTGTAGGCGATGACTACATAAAGGGCTACTATGTCCACCATGTAATGCAGAGCGGCGAGACTGTCGGAGGAATATGCAGAAATCTGGGCGTTGATTTTGTTTCCAATTCCGCAGAAATTCAGAGAGTCAATAACATTAAGAACTTCAACCGCATTTTTGTAGGCCGTGTTATTAAAATTCCCGTAACCACTCCTCCCACCTCCGGCTCCTTTACCGCAATAGTTGCACATAAGGTGGTAAGAGGCGATGCAATGGTTAACATCTGCAACACCTACGGCCTGAGCTACAAGACTGCTCTTCCTGAAATTCAGGCTCTTAACAACCGCAAGGATAATTTCAGCAGCATTAAGGTCGGTCAGACTATCTTACTGCCCGTTATCACTACCGCAGTTCCCAGCAGTAATGTAGCTCCCGGCGGTAATGTAACTCCCGGCGGCAACGGCGGCGGTTCCTCCTCCGGCGGCAGCACCACTCCTTCCCAGCCTTCCAATCCTACTGACGGCAAAACCTATAAGATCACAGCTCTTACCACCAACCACGGCTCTTACGAGGTTCAGGTAGACGGTAAGAGAGTTACCGAGGCCAAGAGCGGTACTACCGTTACCGTTAAGGCAACTCCCAACTGGGATCACCAGCTGGGCAACATCACCGTTACCAGCGGCGGCAAGAACGTTGCAGTCAGTGATGGTAAGTTCGTAATGCCTACCGGCAACGTTAAGGTTTCTGTCTCCTTCGTATCCAAGGATGAATACAATGTCACCAGAGACGTTACCAGCAACGGTCAGTTCAGCTGCCTTGTAAACGGTCAGGCTGTTGATAAGGCTGCAGCAGGCCACAGAGTTACCGTTAAGGCTGAGCCTAAGTACGGTTATGAGCTTGACTCCGTTTCTGTCATCATTGACAAAGACCACGGAGTAGACGTAAACAAGAATGATTACAGCTTTGTTATGCCCGACAAGGATGTAACTGTTAAAGTTACCTTCAAGAGAGCTGAACAGCACACCATTACCTCTGCCGATCCCGGTGCAGGCAGCTGCTACTTTGAAACCAGAATAAACGGTAAGGTAGTTGATAAGGCAAGCTCCGGTGAGACCATCAATGTTGTTGCATTTCCCGATAAGGCTCACGGCTACAAGTTTGCAGGTACCACCGTTACTACTGCAAGCGGCAGAGAAATAAAGGTTGACCACGGCAAGTTCATTATGCCCGAGGAAAATGTAACTGTAACTGTAAAGTTCAGCCAGAACGTTTACACCATTACCACCCAGCAGGGCAGCAACGGCTCTATAAGCCTTGATAAATCAAATGCTTCCGCCGGTGATACCGTTAATGTAACTGTAAATCCCAAGGAAGGTTATGAGCTTGAGTCTATTACCGTAAACGGCAAGGCTAGCGGCACCTCCTTTACCATGCCCAACAGCGATGCAACCGTAAGCGCAAGCTTCAAGGCTATCAGCTACAAAATCACAAACAACAGCGCAGCATCAAAGGTCAGTGTTGATAAGAGCTCTGCCACCATCGGAGAAACAGTAACTATCTCTGTTACCCCCGGCGAGAACGAGCAGGTGGAGACTGTATACATTTTCGATGAAAATAATGTATACCTTGATTACAAGACTGTTTCCGCTAACAGCTCTTACTCCTTCGTAATGCCCGCAAAGAACATCGAAGTACAAATTTCCTTTAAAACTATTCCCGCTGCTCCCGCTGAGTAATCGGGTATGTGTCTGAGTGAAATAATCACTCTTACTTAAACTGAATCAATCCCTCCCTATTCGGGGAGGGATTTTTTTATTCTGTTTTTACCATGTTCTTCTTGCTGTTTTCATTTCAGTCCCGTCCTGCTTTCTATGCAGTTTACTCCCCCTCATAGCTTCACTCAGTTACACGGGCCGCACTTCCGGCTTTTTACACCCGCCACAGTGGTTTTAAAAGTTTTTCATAGCTCTCCTGCATAGTTGACCGGAAATATCAGGACATGATAAAATACACCAAAAAGGTTGGTGTACTTTTATGGAATTTGAAAAATACGTGAAAAAGAGACAAATCTTTTTCGTTATAAACACAATAATCGCCATAGCAATTATGGCAGTTTCCGGGCTTAATATTTATCTTATCTCCCAGTCTGTGAATGACACGGCCGGAATTATATTCGGCTATATCAGCTGCGTTTTCGGTCTGATTGCCCTGATTTTAGGCGCATTTCTGCCGAAGAAAGAAAAGGCTGTGTATATGTCAGACGGCATAAAGCTAACTGCGTCAGCGCTGAACCTGCTGCTAAATGACCATATCACTTCCCCCTCAATTATGGGTCACAAGCCTCTGTACCGCTCATGGAATTTCCCCGGAATGGTGATACTGAGCATATTCAACATTATTTTCTGCGGTATGGGAATTTTTCTTGCCCTTATTAACGGCTATTCCCCCGTTACCAATATAGCTATGGTTGCCCTCTGGGTGCTTCTGGATATATGCGCCGCTTTCTGGACATATTATGACATTATCTATACCGACATCAGCGAGGGCAGCAGCAAAACGCCCAAAGAGTGCGGCAAACGAGGTCTGCGGATGATAGGTAAAACCCTGCTTATTCTGGTTGGGGTTTTAGTTGTTGTCGGTGTTGTGGCTCATATCAGAACCATGAAAGACCATAAACCTCCCATAGACACCAAGGGCATACAGCAGCAGCTGGAAAGCGTTAAGGAAAAGGTCGATAATCTCAATCCCGACGACTTCTTCTCAAGAGACGAATACGCCAGCGCCGCCGATGCGGTTATGGGGCTTAAAGCAAATTACGGCACCAATAAATACTACTACATTTTGCAGTACGGAGAGGACAACACATTAAACATCATCTCATGGACTGACACTTCAGATAAAATCTACATAGACTGCTATGAATGCAGCGAGGATGGCAGTGTGGTGCGGGGCAAATCCTTTGTTTCAAGCTCTCTCACCAAGGCCGACGTTGAGGGCAAAGAGGACGGATTTGTAGAGTAAAATTAAAGAGTAAAAAAATCAGGCGGTACTGAATGCAGTACCGCCTGTTCTTATTTAATTTAATCAGCAGAGCTGAGAGCCTGCGGGAACACTGTCATCCAGCATCACAAGCTTAAGCTCTTCCTTGCCGTCTACTTCCTTCACAGCGGAGAGAAGCATACCGCAGGACATCTGACCCATCATCTTTCTGGGTGGCAGGTTCAAAATTGCAACTACGGTCCTGCCGACAAGATCTTCAGGCTCATAATATTTATGAATACCGGAGAGAATCTGTCTGGGAGTGCCGCTGCCGTCATCAAGCCGGAGCTTCAGCAGCTTCTCAGACTTCTTAACAGCCTCGCAGCTGAGAACCTTGCAGACGCGCATATCGCACTTTGCAAACTCGTCTATGGTCACATCGGGGAGAACGGGCTTTGACTTGGGAGCCTTATTCGGGTGCTCCAGCTCCTCAAGCTCTTTCAGGGTCTTTTCCATATCAACTCTTGGGAACAGAGTTTCTCCCTTGTGAACAGTCATGTTGAGGGGCAGAACGCCGTACTGGTCGGCCTTATCCCATGTTCTGCAGCACTCGTCAGCACCAATCTGGCTGAATGCCTTGTCGCAGCTTTCGGGAATAAAGGGAGTGAGCAGAGTGAGGGAAACTCTCAGAGCCTCAAGCAGGTTATACATAACAGTTGCAAGTCTTGCTCTGTTTGCCTCGTCCTTTGCCAGAACCCAAGGTGTAGTCTCGTCGATATACTTGTTTGCACGCTGGATAAGCTTGAATACCTCTTCAAGACCTAAATGCAGCTGGAACTCATCCATCTGCTTCTGGTACCGGCTCTTTGTGTTCTTAATGAAGTCCAGAAGCTCATTGTCCAGCTCGTCAGCCTGACGCTCCTCAGGCAGAGTGCCGCCGAAGTACTTCTCGACCATTGCAGTGGTGCGGGAAACAAGGTTGCCAAGATCGTTTGCAAGGTCCTTATTTATGGTGTTAATAAGCAGCTCATTGGAGAAGTTACCGTCAGAGCCGAAGGGGAAGGTACGCAGCAGGAAGAAGCGGAGAGCATCAATGCCGAATCTCTCAGCCAAAACGTAGGGGTCTACAACATTGCCTCTGGATTTGGACATCTTGCCGCCGTCAATAACAAGCCAGCCGTGACCGTAAACCTTCTTAGGCAGAGGCAGCTCCATGCTCATCAGCATTGCAGGCCAGATTATGGAGTGGAAACGGACAATTTCCTTACCTACTATGTGGACGGATGCAGGCCAGTATTTATCGAAATCGTGGTACTTGTCGTTCATGAAGCCCAGAGCGGTGCAGTAGTTAAACAGTGCATCAACCCATACATAGACAACATGACCGGGGTCAAAGTCCACAGGGATACCCCATTTGAAGCTTGTACGGGATACGCACAGGTCTTCAAGGCCGGGCTTAATGAAGTTGTTTATCATCTCGTTTACGCGGGATGCAGGCTGGAGAAAATCGCCGGTTTCAAGCAGCTCCTGTACAGGCTTTGCGTACTTGGAAAGGCGGAAGAAGTAGGCCTCCTCCTCTGCATCGTGAACAGGTCTGCCGCAGTCGGGGCACTTGCCGTCTGCAAGCTGGCTCTCAGTCCAGAAGCTCTCACAGGGAGTGCAGTACTTGCCCTTGTAAGCGCCTTTATAAATATCGCCCTTGTCGTACATCTTCTTGAATATCTTCTGTACGGCTTCTACATGGTAGTCATCGGTGGTACGGATGAAACGGTCGTTGGAGATGTTCATCAGCTTCCACAGGTCCAGAACGCCCTTTTCGCCGGTAACTATTCTGTCTACAAACTCCTTGGGAGTTACGCCGGCAGCCTTTGCCTTTTCCTCAATCTTCTGGCCATGCTCGTCGGTTCCGGTGAGGAACATAACGTCGCAGCCGCACATGCGCTTATATCTTGCGATTGCATCGGTAGCCACGGTGCAGTAGGCGTGGCCTATATGCAGCTTGTCTGAGGGGTAATAAATAGGGGTTGTGATATAAAATGTTTCCTTTTTCTCCATTATCTTTTCTCCTAAACTAATATATGCTTAAATACTTGCGCTTTTGGGTTATTCCTCTGTGTTTTCAGTTACGCCGTAGATATTCTCTATCTGCTGGTCTATATAATCCTTATGGTGATTGTAAATACCGTACGGCTCCTTAATGGCTGCTATCTCATTTCCGTCCTTATCGTACACATGGCGGGTAGCGGTAACGCCGTAACCGGTAACAACCTCCGGGTATTCCGGCAGACCCTTAACAACAAGCTGGTTATGAGTGATTTCCACATAGCTTCCGTCAAGATTTGTACCTAAAATCTCAACAGTGAGGCTGCTGTCCTCATCGTTGCAGAAAGCGTGGATTTTTATTGGATAGTCCCGGTTATTTTTAAACTTGAAGTCGGGCTTGGGCCAGCTTACGGTAGCATCCATGCCTAAATCAAGATAGCCTACTTTAAGATAGTGGTTTGTGCGGGATACGGTTTCAAGCTGGGAGTACATGGCGGCGCAGTAGAGAGTGGATGACACCTGACATATGCCGCCGCCGACCTCCTGAACCACTTCGCCGTCAGCGTATGCACCGGCGGGCTGGAAGCCTGTCTCCTCAGTGCGCTGTCCCACAGTCTCGTTATATGAGAAAACCTCACCCGGCATCATTACAAGCCCGTCAATCTTTTCAGTGGCAAGCTTTATATTGTTTATTCTCTCGTTGGTGCTGCCGTCATAATAGGTGGTCTGAGAGCCAAGTACGTCTCTGTAAATCAGGCTTCTGAGATATTCGCCTGTAACCTCGGGGTTATGAATTTCAAGGGGAATACTGATTTTCTCTCCCGGCTCTGCATTCTCCCAGATTTCTTTGGCCTTATCAACGCTGAATTCGCAGCCTATAACCTCGTCTGTTACGTTAAATTCCTCGTCGTATTCAGCATCCTTGGGTTCAACGCTCAGTTCCTCATGCATTGCATCAAAATCCGGCATCTTAAGCTCATTGTCTATATGGTCATATTCCAAAACCTTAAGATCATGCTCCAGTGCAAGAGCAATCTGGTCTGCAAGAGAGTCCACATCTATTTGCATCTCCCCTGCACCCTTTACCATTGTAAGCTCTCCGGCTTTTCTATCAATATTGCAGCCGTAATCTTCGGTTTTTTTCAGGAATATATCAATACCGGCTTGTGCCTTTTCTCTTATATAATCCTGATTTAGCCTTAAATACTGCTCACTCACATCAACCGGCATTATAAGGTTTTCCAGATACCTCAGCAGGTTTTCAAAGATATTTTCCGAGTGACCGTATCTGTATGCCATTTTAACCGCTGCATCCTTGGTATATATAGCGCCTGCATCGCATCTGTCAAGCTTAAAGCTTACGCCGTTGGGGAGCTTTACCCGAAGCGCAAGCCCGGTTCGATCGTCCCAGCCGCTTTCTTCAAGAGCTTTTACAGTCTGGGCACTATCCATGCCGCCTACAAAAACGCCGTCTACATAGACCTTAGGGAAATTTAAATCGCTGACGGTCACATAGTAGCCGCCTGCAACAATTCCCGCAAAAATCAGCACCAGCACAACCAGAGTTGTAATAAGAGCTATTTTAAACTTCCGGAATCTCCCTTTGGGTTTTTCCTTCGGTGTTTTTTCCTTTTCAGCTTTTTTCTTTTTCTCTTTTCTGCCCTTTACCTTCTTTTTGCCCTTTGGCTCATCCTCAGGATAATATTCATCCTCATAGCCCTCAGGTGCATTTTCAGAAAACAGCTCGTCCTCAGAGTATCCGTTTTCTCCGACGTATTCATCCGTTTCGGAGTATTCCGGCTCTGTATATCCGCCGCTCTTTTTCTTTTTCTTAATCATTCCCTACCCTCAGTCATTGACCTTTCCGTCATACAGTTCGCGGAAGAGTTCATCCTCTCCCTTGGGCATATCAATTTTTTCCTCTGCCTCAAAAGCAGGTGCGAGCCATGGGTTGCCCTCAACTCTCTCTCCTGCCTGTGCTTCAAGCAGAATTCCGATAAGGGTGTTTGAAATCAAAAAGCCCGGAACAGTAAAGTGCCAGCGGTCCTCCGTCTGTTCTGCCCAGCCCTTTTCGGCAAATGCTTTAAGTACCTTTTCAATGGGTTTCCAGTTGCTCTGACAGTGAATTCTGTAATCCCGCTTGGAAATGCCGTGGGATGTACGCATACCAAGCATTATATATTCCACCGCTTTTTCCAGTGCGTCAATTCTCTGGTATTCATCAATTATGCTCATGTCTCTCTCAATGCCGTTAATATACTGCTTCAAGTCTTTCACATAACTGTACCGCTGATTTCCCACGCAGGAATGTGCGCCGGGGCCGAAGCCCATATAGTCATCCAGATTCCAATATTTAAGATTGTGCTTTGACTCAAATCCCGCCGGGGCGAAGTTTGAAATTTCATACTGCTTATAGCCATAACGGTTTAAAAGCTCAACGGCGTAGGAATACATGTCCGCCTGAACGTCACCATCCGGCAGTATGGGAGAGCCCAGATACTCTCTGTACATGGGAGTGCCCTCTTCAAGCTTCAAGCCGTAGCAGGAAAGGTGTTCAGGGTGAAGCTCTATAACCTTTGAGAGGGTGTTTGCCCAATCTGCCTTGCTCTGGCTGGGCAGACCGTACATTAAATCAAGGCTTATATTGTCAAAGCCCGCCCGTCTTGCATCATGAAATGCCTTTACAGCCTGCTGGAAATTGTGTCTCCTGCCTATGAGCTTCAAAAGGTTATTATCGGAAGCCTGAACGCCAAGAGATATGCGGTTTACGCCCTCCATGCGCAGAAGCTTCAAAGCGTTATAGCTTATTGAATCGGGGTTGCACTCCACTGTTACCTCCGCATCAAGACGGAGATTTCCGTTTAATTTCATCACGTTCAGAATTTCCACAATTCTGTCTGCCCCGTAAAAGCTCGGTGTACCGCCGCCGAAGTAGACAGAATCCACCTCGTATTTTTTTATAGCTCCCGCAGACTCCTCCAGATGATCTATAAGAGCCTTGTGATAGTCGGGCATAAGGTGCTCGCAGCCCGCAAGTGAATAGAAATCGCAATAGCTGCACTTGCTGGCGCAGAACGGTATATGGATGTAAATTCCCAGCCGTTTTTTCATAAAAAGTTCTCCAAGAAATATTTTTTCATCCGGACGGGGAACTTATTCCCCGTCCGGCGTTTAATTTAAAATCAGAAAAGTTCGCTTACAAGCGCGGTGAATTCACCGGGATCCTCTACTTCAACTCCGGCCATAAGCTCAGCCAGACCGTAGAGCACTCTGGAAATCTTCTTTGCCTCTTCAGGATCGTTGGCCTGAGCATTTCTCAGAGCCTCGAAAGCCTTGTGCTCGGGGTTTAATTCCAGAACTCTGTCGGCCTTAAGCTGGCGCATTTCTGCGCTGGGGCCTGCATGGAAATATTTCTCCATTTCCAGAGTAATTCCGCCCTCGGTGGTCAGGCAGCAGGGCAGCTTTGTAAGCTTGCGGGAGAGAGTGACCTTGGTAAGACCGTCGCCAACGGCCTCCTTAACGAAGTCAAGAAGCTCCTTGTTTTCAATGTTCTTTTCCTCAGCGGCCTTCTTGTCCTCCTCGGTGTCAAAGCCCAGATCATCGGTGACAATGTTGCAGAAGGGCTTGCCGTCCTGCTCCATAAGAGTACCCAGAACCATTTCATCCAGAGGACTTGTGAGGTACAGAATCTCATAGCCTCTTGAACGAACCTCGTCGCACTGAGGCAGAGCCATAGCGTGCTTAAGGTTATCGGCGCTGGCAAAGTAAATTGCCTTCTGGCTCTCGGGCATGTTCTCAACATACTCTTTAAGAGTGATCTGCTTGTCCTCGGAGCTGAAGAATATCAGCAGGTCACGGAGGAATTCCTTATTAACGCCGTACTCGTCGCATACGCCGCACTTTATGTGAATACCGAAGTTGCGGAAGAATTCGTTATACTTGTCTCTGTCCTCACGCATCAGCTTCAGGAGCTCATCCTTAATGCGCTTTTCAATGTTCTTGCCTATTATCTGAAGCTGCTTGTCGTGCTGGAGAATTTCACGGGAAATGTTAAGGGACAGGTCGGGAGAGTCCACAACGCCCTTTACAAAGTCGAAATACTCGTGAACCAGCTTGTCGCAGTGCTCCATTATCATAACATTGTTGGAGTAAAGGGTAATGCCGCTCTTATTTTCACCGGTAAATGCGTTAGGATTCTCCTCACCGGGAACAAACAGGATTGCCTTGTAGGAAACCATACCCTCTGCGTTTATACGCACCAGAGCGCAGGGTTCCTTTCTGTCTCTGTTCTTCTCTTTATAAAAGGCTATGCAGTCGTCGTCTGTAACCTCAGACTTGGAGCGCTGCCAGATAGGAACCATACTGTTGACGGTCTGGTTTTCGGTGACCATCTTGTATTCGTACTTGGGATTTCCGTTTTCGTCCTTTTCGCCGGATTCAAAGCGCTCCTGATGCTCAACGTCCATGTTGATAGGCCAGCGGACATAGTCGGAATACTTTTTAACCAGAGCCTTAAGCTTCCAGCCCTCAAGGTAAGCGCCGTAGATTTCGTCGTCGGTATCGGGCTTTATGTGCATTATAACGTCAGTACCGACATTTTCTCTCTCGCAGGGGGTGACGGTGTATCCGTCAGCGCCGCTGCTCTGCCACTTTACGCCCTCATCGGAGCCGTAGCGGCGGGTAATAACAGTGACTTCATCGGCAACCATAAAGGCAGAGTAAAAGCCGACGCCGAACTGACCGATAATGGAAATGTCCTCAGGCTTATCCTCTTTGTCCTTCATTTCGTCCTTGAATTTATAGGAGCCGCTCTTTGCAATAACGCCCAGATTATTCTCAGCTTCTTCCATGCTCATTCCGATGCCGTTATCGGAAACGGTAATGGTACGGGCTTCTTTATCGACGGCTATATCTATTTTATAGTCAGAGCGGTTAAGTCCCACATTATCATCAGTTAAAGACAGGTAGCAAAGCTTGTCTATTGCATCGGAAGCGTTGGAAATAATCTCTCTGAGGAATATTTCCTTATTTGTGTAGATAGAGTTAATCATCAAGTCCAGTAATCTTTTGGATTCTGCTTTGAACTGTTTTTTACTCATTTTCAAAAGACCTCCAAATTATGTTTATAATAGTTTATTATAGCACAATTCTCTGTAATTTCAACACATACGGTCATTCTTGAAAATTCTTAATAAACTGTTTAAAACCGCCCCCGTTCATTGACATTTGCAGGCGAGACTGTTAAAATACAAACAAGAAGTGGGTAAGAAAAATCCACAAAACTTTTAATATATTTTGAAGGAAGTGATTTTATGCTCCTTACAGCTCAGCAGCAGGCGCTGCTTGACGGCGAAAAGGGCGAGGTTATGGCAAAGGTAATGAAAACCCTTGTTATGTACGGAGAGGCTTTCGGGGCGCAGCGCATGGTTCCGGTAACAAGCGCCATGGGCCACACGGTTATAAGCTTCGGCCTCAAGGCCATGAAGCCGGTATATGACCTGTATGATGAGCTTATAGATGCGGGGCTGTGCTCAAAGCAGAAGTTTTCCGCCGACCCCAAGCCGCTGGATAAGAATGTGCCCTCAAACTTTCTGGAAAATCTGGTTTTCAACAAATTCATGTACACCGAGCAGGAGCGCTACGAGCAGCAGCTTAAAAAGCTGGGCATACATGATGATGACGACTACACCTGCACCTGCTATGTGGACCAGCTTGGCAACAAGCCCAAAAAGGGCGATGTGCTCTCATGGGCGGAGTCCTCAGCGGTTGTATATGCAAACTCTGTTTTAGGTGCCCGATGCAACAGAAATTCCGGCATGATAGAGCTTATGGGCTCAATCGCAGGTTTTGTGCCGGAGTTCGGGCTTTTAACTAACGAGGGCAGAAAGGCAAGCTGGATAATAGAGGTTAAATGTGAGCATAAGCCGGAGGCGCAGCTTTTAGGCTCTGCAATCGGCATGAAGGTCATGGAGGAAGTGCCCTATATTAAGGGCCTTGATAAGTGGCTGGGAACAGAGCTAAATGACGATGCCTGTGCATATTTAAAGGACTTAGGTGCTGCCACCGCCTCCAACGGTGCGGTGGGACTTTACCATGTGGAAAACCTGACTCCCGAGGCAAAGGAGCTGAATGAAAAGCTCATTAAAGAGGGCGCTCAGGTCTATGTAATAGACGATGCAGAGCTAAAACGGGTTCAGGACAATTACCCCTGCATCTGGAAGCATCCCGATGCAAAGCCCAGACTCTGCTTTGTGGGCTGTCCCCATATGACATTAAAGCAGCTTGAGGACTGGACGGTAAATGTGGAAAACGGCCTTAAAGAGACGGGACTTAAAAAGGTGGCAGTACCCACAGTCTTTACCTCCTCTCCTTCGGTTATAAAGGAGCTTGAGAAAACCGAGTACAGCCAGCGGCTTAAAGACTGCGGCGTAGTGCTGAGTTATATCTGCCCGCTCATGTATATGAATAACCCCATATGCAAGAGCAAAGCCGTCATAACCTCCTCAAATAAGCTCCGTACATATACAAGCGCCAAATATTACCGTGAGGAACAGATTCTGGACATCATCACCGGTAAGGAGGTCAGAAAATGAGACAGTTCAAGGGTCGAGTTATAGTCCCCGGCGAATGTGAGGCGGAGGCGCTGGTAAGCCGCTGCGGCTTCAATACTCTGGCAAGCTATCAGATGGCGCTCCAGTTCGGGGATAAGGAAGTTAAATGCGGCGACCAGAATAATCCCGACATTTACAAAAAGCCCATGCTGGGTAAGGCTCTGTGCCTGCCGCAGAGCATAGGCTCCACCACCGGCGGCATGGTGCTCTTTACCGCCTGCGCCCAGCATAAGCAGCCCGCATGTATGCTTTTCAGTATGCCCATAGACTCTCTTGCAGCCTCCGGCGCAATATTGGGAGATGTATGGACAGACAGTGTAATGCCGGTTATAGACAACTTAGGTGAGGACTTCTTAAATTATGTCCGGACAGGCATGAAAATAAAAATTTCTCAGGACGGAACCGTAACAGTGGATTAAGTTTAAAGGCGCTGCCGGATAAACGGAGGCGCCTTTTCGGTTTTTTAGTGCCTGTAACGGTAGTTTTGCTTGACAGTTGGGCCTGCAAGTGGTAAATTATAAAAAGTTCAAAACACCTGCCGGTGTGGTGGAATGGTAGACACAAGGGACTTAAAATCCCTCGGTAGCAATACCGTACCGGTTCGAGTCCGGTCACCGGCACCAAAATAATGTAGCCATTTCAAATGGCTTTACACTGTCAAGTATTGATAAAGTCCTGAGTTTTCAAGGGCTTTTTGAAACATCATCATACTTGACACTGTGAAGCTTGCGAATTGGCTACTTTTTTATTTTTCAATATGTATTCTTTAAGCTAATTCTCTTTTATAAAAAGGAGCCCCGAATGTGCAATCCCAATAAGAAAACATTGTAGGGCAAGAAAGAAACGGTATAGCTTACGGCTATGCCGTTTCTTTCATTTATGCCTTGTATCGAAAACTTTTGAAATTTCCAGAATACCGATTCCCTTGAGTAGATGTCCACCTGCTGTCTGCGGTTAACCTTGCTATGCGGATCGGTCGCCGCATAGATGACAATCTTCTCAATAAACTCATGCAGAATATGAGGTGTCAGCTCCGGGATTTCTGTGTACCTGTCAACGATGGATAGAAACCTGTCAACATTGGCAGTCTTGCTTTCTGTTTCTTCAATCTCACCACGGAGCAGAAACGCTTGATTTTTCAGATCACTTTGTTCTCCCTCGTAGTCCTGAGATAGCTTCTGAAAGCGTTCGTCTGTAAGCTTGCCGGAAATGCTGTCCTCGTACAGCCGCTTGAAAATGTTATCAAGTTCTGCAATCCGCTTTTCAGCATCCGACAACTGCCGTTTCTTTTTGGCAAGCCCCTTGTTACGTTCTTTCATGTCCATATCCATGACCATCTGAACAAACCGCTCCTTGTGCTGTCTGGCGAAGGAAACGATTTCCCGCAGATTATCAAGTATCAATTCTTCCAGGATCACAGTTCGGATGGAATGAGTCTCCCCACATATATCCTTGCCCTTGCGATACCCAGAACAAATGTAATATTCCTGATCCCTACGAAAACCGGTTGCTCTGCACTGGTACATGATAGAGCCGCAATCCGCACAATACATCATGCCAGAGAACATTCCCATTTCACCCATCTTTGTAGGACGGCGCCGGGTCTGCCTCGCCAATCTGGCAGCATCAGCCATGGCCTCCGTCCAAATGGCTTCATGGGTATTCTCAAAAATGACCCATTCACTTTCGGGATTCTGGATCGTCTTTTTGCTCTTATAGGATTTCTTCCGGGTCTTGAAGTTTACCGTATGCCCCAGATATTCACGCCAGCGATCCATCATATCCGCTATGGTGGAAGAATCCCAAGCGTAGGGATTACCCTGTTTCTTCACATTGGTTTTCATCCCTTTGCTTTCGTAATAGGCAGCCGGGGTAAGGATTTTTCGTTCCTTCAGCTTTCGAGCAATCTGTGACGGGCCGAAACCGTCCATGATATACAAACCGATTTCGTACATCACCTGGGCAGGTTCTTCCTCCTTGATCCAATGTTTCGGATCGTCAGGCGACTTCATATACCCATAAAGTGGATTGCTTGTCAGATGTTCTCCGGCATTTCCTTTTACTTTCATAACGGCACGGATCTTTTTGCTGGTATCTTTCGCATACCATTCATTGATGATATTGCGGAAGGGGGTAAACTCATTGTCACCCTGGGCACTGTCCACGCCATCATTGACTGCGATAAAGTGAACATCATGCTCCGGGAACATGATCTCCGTATACATTCCCACCTGCAGGTAGTCACGACCGAACCGGGACATATCCTTGATGATAACACGCTTGACGATCCCCGCCTCAATATCTGCAATCATCTCCTGAAAGCCGGGACGATTGAAAGTTGTCCCCGAAATGCCGTCGTCGATGTAGAAGCGGAAATTTTTGTAGCCGTGTTCAAGAGCGTACTTTTGCAGGATTTTCTTCTGATTGATAATACTGTTGCTGTCGCCCTCTAGCTTGTCATCCTGAGATAGTCTGCAATATAAAGCGGTGACTTCTTCGGTGCTCGTAACTGCATAAGGAAACAGAAGCGCGGCAGCGGTGTTTGACTGTTGAAACATAATAACCTCCCATCTGGCAGTCAAACACGGTATGAAGTTCTACACTTATTCTACCGCGCTTTTGTAATTTTGTCTGCCTATGGAGGTCACATTGTTGAGGCTTTTTTCGGACGTCGTCCTTGATAAGCCTTTCTATTTTAGAAACCACACCGTCCTTTGCCTGCTCCGGAAAGAAGGAATTGACGATGAAGGTTGTATTTCCGATTTTCTTTTCGCTCCGCAATGGCGGGGCATATTTTGTTTCAAAGGTTCTTTCTTCTTGCATAGAATAACCCCTTTCATTGTTTGCAAGTTGATTAAAACAAAAGAGGTATACGGACGGCTGCTGGCACAGCTCCACAGGAATCTCACCTCGGCCCATGCTGATGGGTGCGCCGCGCAATGCTTTGAGGGCGTTCAACGCGGGAGTATCTTTGACCCTGCCCATGTGTCATCGCCCGCTGGCTGCCATGCCTGCTTTGCGGTCCGGTGCTTATCGCTCGCTCATTACAGGGACCCCGTCCTGCGGATTTGAAATGAGGTCATGGCGCACCGTCCGTCTGGCTCAACACAGACAGGAATGTATCCGTCTGCCTTATGCTGCACCCATGGCCTCCCACGGAGCTTTCTTTTTCAAAGTACAACATCCACCGGCGGGAAGGACAGAAACAGGGAAAGGGTAAGCTGTTTCTGTGGTCTGTGCCGGATCGATCAGTTCATACTGACGATAGAATGAATGAGCTTGACTTCCAGACGGCGCTTCATGTACTCGTCTACCCGGACACGGGGCTGACCGTCAGGATCATAGAGGGTTCTGGTGCAGAGCTTATTGATATAGCCCTGATAGTATCTCAAAACCTGATCCATAGCCTGACTGTCTCCGTTACGGGCAGCGTCGATCACCGAAAGCGGAAGGAGCTCTTTTCCCTTGTAATAGGGCTGCTTCATAGCGTTAACCTCCCTTCGGCATAAGCATCATCAATTTGAGCCGGAGCTCACCCAGAGATTTTGTCCGTCGCCGCTGAACGGCACTTCTGGACATTCCCACAAGGCGGCCAATCTCCACATCCGGCAGATCAAGAACACAGTGCAAGATCAAAATACTTTGCTCCTGTGTGGACAGACCAGCAAAAGCATCTGCGACAAGTTCATTGTCGATGTGCAGGTCATATCCATGAGCGGAGAAAGTAAATCTGTCACTGGGGTAAATATCTACCGTGCAGATTTTGTCCATCTCGGTCTGCGACAGTTCGCTGAACGACACTTCCTTGTCGCGGCGTCTCTGCTGTTCCCGAAGATAGTCGATTGCCTCATGGTGGAGTACCAGCTTGCAATAGGCATCAAACTGGCACCGCTCGCCATAATCGTTGCGGGGGATCACATCCATCTTTTCACCCCCTTTCCGTGGGGAATGAAGTGGGTATTTCTCCCTTTCCGCTAACAAAGCGAACGCAAAGCCGTCTGCTGCCCGCTAAAAGCTGATTTTTTGAAAAACTTTTTAGAAAAAGTTTTTTAGGGGCAGTTGCACCTGGGTATTAAAAAAGCCCAGAAGGCCATGAAAGACCCTCTGAACTGAAATGGATTCACCAATATTTAGATGCTGATTGCAGGTCAAATAACCCCCAGGAGGGACGGTATCGAAAAATAGGTTATTTGAACAATACAACATATCAGCATCCTCCTTATGCCGCCATGCTGTTAGCAAAAACGGCGGCCTTGATTTCTCAAAACTGCCGTAAATAATGTGTATTTTAGGATATAGGATCAACAAGGCTGTGTATCACAGCGGTTTTGAAATTCTATTACATGGCTACTCTTGTACCTCAAAGTGTTTTTTCAACTTCTCAAAAGATTCGTCGCTGATAGAGTGCTCGATCCGGCAGGCCTCTCGTTCTGCTATCTCTGGATCAACACCGGCTGCAATCAGTTGTTTTGTGAAAAAGCAATGCCTTTCGTAAATCTTTTCGGCAAGCGCCCGACCGGAGGGGGTTAAATGAAGATAGTGTTCTTCATCCATTTCCAAGTGACCGGTAGAGCGCAGAACCGATACCGCATTTGTCACGCTCAGTTTGGATACCTCCATGCGCCGGGCTACATCCACACAGCGAACCATACCTTTTTCTTTTTCTACCATAAGCACGGCTTCTAAATAATCTTCGCCTGACGCATAGATTTTCACGGTATCCTCCTTCCTATAGCTACCTTAATTTCCAACCTATAGCCTTTTGACGGGCTCCAATAAAATCTGCGTAAATGCCATCTTCTTCTATAAGCTGTTCGTGCTTGCCATTTTGGACAATATGACCATCAGCAAGAACAATAATCTGATCTGCATGACGAACGGTTTTCAATCGATGTGCAATCATAATTACTGTTTTGTTTTTTGTTAGTTCTTTAATTGCCGTCATTAAAAGATTTTCATTTTCAGGGTCTACACTGGATGTAGCTTCATCCAAAATGATAATCGGCGCATCTTTTAACATAGCTCTTGCGATAGAGATTCGCTGCTTTTCTCCTCCAGATAACGTCGCTCCACCTTCACCAATAACGGTATTATAACCATTAGGCAGATTCATGATAAACTCATGGCAACGAGCTTTTTTGGCTGCTGTAATTACTTCATCGTGCGAAGCAGTAGGTTTTCCAAATTTTATATTATTTTCGATAGTATCTGCAAAAAGATATACATTTTGGAAAACTTCACTGATATTTGTAAGCAAACTATCCAAGGTAAACTTCCGTATATCATTGCCTCCTATTGTAATGACGCCACTGTCAACATCCCAAAAACGAGCAATCAAATTACAAAGCGTACTTTTTCCAGCACCAGACGGACCAACAATGGCTGTTGTTGTCTGTTGTGGAATCGTAAGATTCACATGATCCAAAATTTTATGATTTCCGTAGGAAAATGATACATCTGAAAAAACAATATCGAAGTTATGCGGATGGATTGTAGTGCCATGTTCATCCATAACTGGTGTCTTATCTATTTCTTCTACTCTATCTATCGAAACATCCAGTATGCGCAAGAGGGCAGAGGTATTTCCCGCTGACTGCAAACTGGAAAAAAGCATAAAAGAGGCGACGGTCATTAACAAACAAATTGGTAGTTCCATCGTGCCATTGAGATAGAAATATATTGCCTCTATGATAACTACGGTACTTGTACAATAGAGAATACCCTGCTGCAACATATTGTATGGAACAAACGCTCGCTCAAGTTTCGTGTTATTCTCTCGGCTTTCTGCAATAGCCTGTTTCATTTTACTGTTCGAGTTTTTTCCAAGATTAAATGATTTTACAATTAACATTCCTTGAATATACTCGAGCACATTGGAAACCAGGACTTCTTGTGCTTTTTGCCTTTGCGGAGAGATAATTTCTGACTTTTTTTGTAATAGACTGATACACCAGGTAAATAGAATCACACCAATCAAAATAGTAAGTCCGATTCTCCAATCAACCATAAGCATAACAAGTGTAACGATAGTTGCATGGATATATCCACCCAGAATATTTGTGAGTACTGTGGATGCGTTATTTTCAATATCACCCATGATCGTGGTAACTACAGATGTCAAATTCCCTAAATTGTGATTATTGAAATATCCCATAGGCATATACTTGATGCGATCGCCAATATGGATTCTTTTGTCGGAACACATGAAATAACCGATCTTAACTTTATCAAAATCAGAAATATAGCTGCATCCAATTTTCAGAAGTACACTTGCCAATACAATTCCAAAGATCATCCATATTTTTGAAAATGAAAAACCGTGGATAAGTCCAGAAAATGTTAGAGCCAATGCGCCAAAGGCCATCATGTCAAAGATGGAATGCAAAACAGAGAAAAGAAGTGCCTGTTTCATTGTTCCCCGCATTTTTCCTGAAAACTGATAGATTTTTTTCAATATTCTTATCATCGATTAACCCTCCTGAACTGTATCTTTTGAAGTGATATGTGCCGCCCACATTTCTTGATAGAGAGCACAGGATTCCAGGAGTTCCGTATGAGTTCCTTCTTCTACAATCTGGCCTTTATTAACTACAACAATTTTGTCTGCATCTATAATTGTAGAGAGACGATGCGCAATCATTAAAACTGTTTTACCAGCGATTACTTTTGCCATGGCAGTCTGAATCAACGCCTCATTTTCTGCATCGATGTAGGCTGTAGCTTCATCAAGAATAACAATAGGTGCATTTTTAAGCACAGCACGAGCAATCGCAATTCGTTGTCTTTCGCCACCAGATAAATGTCCTCCGGCGCCTCCGACAACCGTTTGAAAACCATTTTCTAATTTTAGAATGAAGTCATAGCAGCCACAATTCCTTGCTGCCTCGTACACTTCCTCATCGCTTGCTGATGGTTTTCCCATTCGGATATTCTCCATGACAGTTTCATCAAACAGATAGTTATCCTGCGAAATATAAGCAATGTGATCCATAAGCTGTTCTAAGGGAATGTTGCGAATATCTGTACCGTCTAATTTAACAGAGCCACCTGTCACATCCCAAAAACCTGCAATCAGCTTTGTAATTGTAGATTTTCCACTCCCGCTTGACCCTACAAAAGCAGTAATTGTTTTTTCGGGAATATCAAGATTTATATTCTCTAATAGAGGCTTTCCTTCTTCATAGGAAAACCGCACATTCTCCAATGTGATATGATTTGAGTGAATTTCAATCGGTATGTTAGGACGGTCTAATTCTGTTTCATCAAGAACAGAACACAACTCACCTATAACTGATTTCATTTGTGCAATACTGTCCGTGAAATTGATAGCATTCAAAATCGGGGTTGCAATACCCAATGAGAGAACAATGCAAGTAACGAATGCAGGTATGCGTAAGCTGTTGTTTTTTACCAGCACACTACCAATAGGAAGAACAAATACAAGAACGCTCGGCCAGATTGTAACAAGCATAGACCGATAAAGCTGAACACTTTTCATCCAATTCACTGCATAGGTAGCATTATCTTCAACAGCATCTGTATACTTCTGGTAAGAGTTCGCTGATTGATTGAAGGCTTTGATAACTTCAATTCCTCCAATGTATTCGACAACTGTATTTGTCATTTTGCGAAACCGCATTATAAGTCCTTGATATTTTTCTTCATATCCACTTGCCATCCCCTTATAGCAGAGCATTCCAATAGGCATTGTAAGGATGGACGCGACTGCCATTCTCCAATCAAGAACAAGAAGAAAAATCAAAATACAAACGGGCGCAAATAGATTTGCTGTCAGTTCCGGCAACAAATGTGCAAGTGTAGTTTCCATTCCTTCGACACGATCTACAATTACATTTTTCAATTCACCAGATGGAGTATTGATTATATAACCCATAGGGACTTTTGTAAGTTTGTCAATCAATTTGAATCGAATTTCTGCAAGCGTTTCAAAGGTTGTTGTATGTGAAATCAGAGTTGAAAGGTTAGAAAGACACACTTTTGCAAGAAAAGCAGTTCCTGCAATTAAACACCACACTAAGTAAATGGAGAAAGACGTTTCTCCGTTGATCAAGAGTACCACAATTCTTGAAACCGCAAAAAAAGGAATCATTCCAGATACTACGCCTAACATGGCCATAATTACCGATAAAATGTACTTTCCTCTGTATGGTTCTGCAAACTCCAGTAATCTTGATAATGAATTATTTTTATCCATTTTATTTTCGCTCCTTTCAAAAAATGGAGGTTGGTTAAGCGTGGCTAACCAACCTCCATTATAAAAATAATGTTCTTTTCCTGCTACTCTAATAGGGTTTTTAATCCCCCATTTAGACAATAATTGTTATTTCACAGGCTGGACATTTGCAATTTCAAAGAACTGCGGAACACTGGAGAAAGTATATCCAACGACCTTAGAGGAATTGTATACAACCAAATCCTTAGAGTAGGAAATCGGAAGATCAATTACATTGTCATTTGAAATATTCAACGCCGTTTTAATCGAATCCTGGACAATTTCAGGATCAGCCGAGGTAGAGAATGCGTTTACAGCATCCGAATAACGCTGGAAATCTTCAAGTGCCTGCAAGGAAATCGCATGAGGATCGGCACCAAGAGATTCCTGAAGGAATTTATGCGGCTCCGTATAAGAACCTTCTGTATTCCATGTAGTGATGTCATAGTTTCCGGCAACACCTTCTGTCCACCAAGTCATCTGGTCTTGACCCGTAGTGGTCACATCAATACCTACCTTTGCAAGCTGTGTCTTAATCGCCAGAGCAATATCCTGGGCAAGAGAAAGATCAGTCCAGTAGGTATAATTCAGAGTGAGTTTTTGTCCATCCTTTTCACGGATGCCTGTACTTTCGTTCAGTACCCACCCAGCGTCATCCAACAGGGCATTAGCTTTGTCCAAATCATAGTTCCAAGTATTATTATATGCAATATCCGTATAAGGTGCACCAGGAGCAAACAAAGATGTGGCAGAGGTCTCATATCCATAGGTGAGACCAGTTGTGATTTCATCTTTATTTACCGCATATGCAATCGCCTGGCGAACACGAATATCGCTCAAAAGTGTGCTGGATGCATTCAAAACAAGATTTCTGGTGAGAGTATTTCCTTCATTGATTGCACCCTCAATATCGTTCAAAGAGAGAGCCTGATTATAGTCATCATAGCTAATCAAGTCGGCACCATAAATCAGATCGACTTCACCAGTCTGCAATGCTTGGAGACGGGAGGATGCTTCAGGAATGTACTTTACAATGACTTCATCGTAATACGGTTCCTCGCCCCAATAGTTTTCGTTTCTGACAAAACGAGTGCAATCACCAGAAATTAACTCCTTCCGGACATAAGGGCCAGTTCCAACAACATCCTTGAAGGTTTGGAAATTCTCTGCTTCAAAAACATTTGGAGACATCATACCTGCAACGTTCTGGAAGCAGAAATCGTTGATATAAGAAAAGCAGGGTGCAGGATAATGAACGGCTACAGTGTATTCGTCAACGGCATCCACACTTTCAATATTGTAGATTCCCTTAATACCGCTGAAGTTAGGATTGGAGCTGTCAAACTCCAGAATTGCCTTAACGCTTTCAGCATTGAATGCTGTTCCATCAGTAAAAGATACATCATGACGAAGTTTGAAAGTAAGGACAGTATTTGTGTCATCCCAATTCCATTCTTCTGCCAGTTTAGGTACGATCTCGCCATTTTCATAGCTAACAAGAGTTTCGTAGACCAATCCGCAAGCTATGTTATTTTCCTTGTTCATGGTCAAGGTTGTCAGCTTGTCAAGTTCTTTTGCTGTTGTAATCGTAAGAACTTTTACGGTGTCCTCTGTCGATACCTGGGTTGAGTCTCCAACTGAGGTTTGCTGATTGGAAGTTGCGTTTTGACCGCATGCCGCCAAGGATAACAACATAACAGTTCCCATGGCAGCAGCAATCACTTTTTGAAAAAATCTTTTCATACTATCATTGTCCTTTCTCTAATGACTGTTTTATTAAATAACCTTGTTCCACAATCCGACCGCTCTGCATAGAAATTATACGATCAGAAATACGCATAGCATCTTTTCTGTTGTGTGTAATAAAAACACAAGAGCCGTTAGACAGTTTTACAAAATTTTCTACTAATGTAAGCACGGCATCTGTTGAAATAACGTCCAAGCCACTCGTTACTTCATCCAAAATTAAATAATCTGGCTGAACAGCGATTGCTCTGAGTAAAGAGAGTCTGCGTTGCTCCCCGCCTGAAAGCTGCCGAACAGGCGTTTCCAATAGTCTGTAGTCCATACAAACGGCATCCATTAAATCTAAAATGTGCTTTTTGCGTTCAGCTTTTGTTTTATTGGTTAGATTGACTAACGCTTCTTCCACATTTGCATAAGCTGATCTTGCAGGATTTAATGTTCCAGATGAATCTTGAAAGACCGCCTGGATTTTATGTCGATGGAGTTTCCATGTTTGATAATTCCATGTAGTAATATCGTCACCATCCAGAAGTATCTTCCCAGATGAAGGCTTTTCAAGTCCTATCAAAAGTCTTGCAAGTGTGCTTTTTCCTGATCCACTTTCTCCTTCGACGGCAAGATTTTCCCCTTTATGGAGGCAAAGGTTTATATCTGAAAGAGCATTGAAATCTCCAAAATTTTCATTGTGATAAATCTGATTTAGATTCTGAATCACAATTTCTCCCATTTCCATTCACCTCGGCTTTCTCTTTGGCTTAGTTCTGAAAAGTGGCGCATCCATTCTGTTTGAGGATTGGACAGGAGTATATCCATCCGACCATGCTCTATTATTCGCCCATTTCCCAAAACAAAAACATTTTGACAAAGTGTTTTTAATGCAGCCACATCGTGTGAAACAAATAGAATCCCTTTCGCATTCATTTGGGAACTCATAATATGGAGTAAAAGATTTCTGTTATCTTCATCCAAAGCAGCGGTTGGTTCATCTGCTAAAATATAGTCTGGTGACATTCCTATCAAAATGGAAGCCGCAACTCTTTGAAGCATTCCGCCAGATAATTCCGATGGATAAGCATCCATAATCCGCTTTGTGTCTCTAAGATTGACCGAAATCAACATTTCCTCTGCCAATTCAATAGCTCTGCTTCTACTCAAATGCAACTGCCCAGTAAATGTTTCTCGCATCTGAAAGCCGATTTTTAATCTGCTGTCAAATGCGGTCATTGGATTTTGTGGAATAAAGCAAATCTTTCTACCACAAAGGGCGCGGTGCTGATTATTTGAAAGCTGCAATAAATCGCTATCATCCAGCAAAATTTTACCATTATCGACTATACAGTTCGGATGTAGCATACCGAAAACACTTCGCAACAATGTCGTTTTTCCAGATCCGCTATGACCGGTAAGACCCACAACCGTTCCTTTAGGAACTTCCATAGATATATTTTGCAAGAGATACCTGCCGGATTTTCCTTTTACACTTAAATTGTCGATTCTCAACATCATTTTGCCCCCTTTACAGTTAATTGCCTACCTATAACATTGAAGCAAAGTGTTGATAGAATTACTGCCCCAATGGGATATAGAACTAATGTTGGATGGAGTATCAATGAGCCTCTGGATTCCATAATCATATTTCCCCAATCCACAACATTATCTCCAAGTCCTAATCCAATAAATGAAAATCCTGTAATGGCTAAAATCATATCTGCACATGAAAGGCACAAAAAACGAATCATCTCAGAGATGAGATTCGGCAATATGTGAATCAGTAAAATTCTGGCTTTAGAGGCACCGGCTGCGATTGCACACATAACGTAGGCTTTGCCCATTTCCATATCCGTGCGTGTACGCACTAATTTGATGTACCTAAGTACATAAGACACGGTTAATGCAATCAAGGTTGTTTTTGCTCCACTACCCCAAGCACCGATAAATACAATTAAATACGCTATTGGTGGAATAGCGGTTATAGCATTTATCAGACCATCTATAAGAGCATTTTCTTTCATAATGGTGCGACTTGTCAGCATACCGACAACAGTACCAAGCAGAAAGACAATAGTTGATCCACCTAAAACAATCCCTAATGTTGTCCATCCGCCATACAAAATTCTTGAAAGAATACACCGCCCAAAAGCATCCGTACCCAATACATATTCCGGACTTGGATCGGCATAACGATTCAGTAAATTTGCTTCCATCGGATTATTAGGTGCAAAAAGAAATCCTATGAAGAAGAATACAATAACAACCAGAGGTGCGATAATCAGAATCCAATGTTTTATTTTTTCTATTTTCATTTAGGCTACCCCCTTTTTTCGTCCAATAGCCCATTGTGCTATATCCGCAGCAATGTTGCAGATTGCTATTGCAAGTGCAAGGAAGAAAACCTCCGCATGAATCATAGGTGTGTCACGATCAAGGACATGATTTACTATCAGATAGCCAAATCCCGGTATAGAAAATATAGACTCGATTACTGTGGCATTGGCAAGTGCCAAACCGATACTTTGCAAAAAATTAGGTATCAAACCAATCGCAGCCCTTGGAAGAAAATGAACTAACAGCAATCTTGATTCCGAAAGCCCTCGACACCGTGCATAAAAAGCATAATCCTCATTACTTTCATGCTCTAATGCATCCATCAAAAGCGGAGTGTAAAAAGAGGTGCCAAATACACCGATACAAATTGCAGGGGAAACATAACTAAGAAAGGTTGTATTCCCCGCCACAGAAATAAGTGATTTTTGCACAGCAAAGTAATCCAAATATAAAGTTGCAAGATAGAACGATGGAATAGATACCCCCAATATGCAAATCAAGCGAACCGCACTTTTAGGAAGTTTCCACGGAAGTAAAAAGGCGATGGAACTCACAACCACAATAAAAATCATTTGAAAAACTGATGCCAGAATAACAATTCCCAAGGTCTTTGGGAATGCAGTTGCAATATCTGTCCATACATCATGTCCATTGGCCAATGAAGTTCCTAAATCCAAATGTAGCAAGGCCCAAATCCAGCGTCCATACTGAATGAGCAAGGGTTTGTCAAATCCTAATTGTACCCGGATTCGTTCTATCTGCTCTGCTGTCGGATTTCCAATCATTCGCTTTGCATATGCCGTAGCAGGATCGACAGTAGATAGTCTCATAAGCAAAAAGGACAATAACGTCACAAACAGTAGCGTAAATATTAGCTCAATAAATTTTTGTAGGATATATTTTCTCATATCCCGATTCATAATTAACGACTCCTTCAGAACGGTTAGATTATGCTAACCTATAATCAAAAAAATAAAGAGCGTCGTGCGACGCTCTTTAGGCATCTGTTCACACAGATTTCAGTATATATTCTTGACTATTTTTCTGCCACTCTGAAAAGTCCGGATATGCTCTATTTGGACATTTTCTTTCTGAACTCTGATGGCAACGCTCCATATTCTTTCTTGAATACTTCTGAGAATTTACTTGGGTTGTCGTATCCCATTTTCGACGCAATTTCTGTGATGCTCTCTGATGTATCCCTGAGCAAGACCGTTGCTGCCTGCATTCGATAAGACTTCATATAGGAATAAATAGAACTTCCATAAATTCCTTTGAAACACATCTTCATAGTCGTAAGAGGAATTTCAAATTTATCAGATAGTTGTTGTAGGGTATAGTGTTGTTCCAAATCACAGGTCATATATGCTTGGATTGCTTTAATCGTTTGAACTTGTCCCCTTGAAAAATAACGCCGTTCTTCTGAATACTCATTATCAGAGGCATCATTCAAATACATGAGCAACTCTAATATTTTGGCTTTCAGATAGTGAGATGTCATTGTCGGATCATTTTGGTACATTTCATTAAAAACATGCTCAATCTCACTTTTTCTTCGTACCATAAAACAAGTGTCTTGTCTACAGAATTTCTCTGCAATTCTGGGTAAATCAATATGGAGATTCCCAATGATTTCTTCCAATCTTTTTATTGTATTAGATGCTAATTCAACATCCATTGTGATAGAGATTCCATGATAATGGGACAAAGGAAAAATTGTTGAAATTGTTTCATTTGTCAATTTGTTGATTGACAGGTCGCCCGCCCCCAAATACTGATAATCTCCATTACTAAATTCGCATTCAAAACGTCCTTCTCGACAGTGGTTTATTTCAAGTATACCTGGGTGGGGAAGTTTGTTTTTATTTCCACCATCTCTCATATGAAAATCATTATAAAACACGTCAATTCCGGGGGCAATTTTGTACTGCGTAATGACACCCTCGCCGGTTTGATTTTGCATTCTATATACGGTGCAGCCATCTTCACTGGCTATTCGTTGGACTTCTGGATCAAAAAAATCTATATACTCTCTACTGCTCATGTTTGACCTCCAAATATGGTTTTGAGTCAGGAACGATTTCGACCACATCTTCAATTTTACAGTTTAGTGCAAGACAAACCTTACTGATAATTTCTAAAGAAACCATCTCATCTTTTGCCATTTTAGAAACTGTGTTAGGACTAATATGTGCTTGGTGAATTAACGCCTGTTTGTTCATTTTCTTATCAATTAACAATTTCCAAAGATTATTAAAGCACACGCCCATTTTTCTGACCCTCCTTGATTTTCAATACGATTTCAATAGATATTATACCAAATAAGTCCAAACTTTCAATATAAAATTCGCAAGAACACCAATATTATATATGTTATTTCCATTATTTTTGCGCTGCACGGGCATTTTTGTATGTTCGTAACGCTTTACAAGTAGAGAAAAGATACAGTAGCAAGCACAGCAAGTGAGTACCCACTTGCGAATTTTCCGATTTTCAGGTCCCTTGCCCGAAAATGAAAAATTGCTTGCTGGGATAATTTGCTGGGATAATCCCAGACCCTTATGGAGAGCGGAGGCGGTGTATGGCAAACAGAAAACGAAATATTCAGATGAAATTCTATGTCACAGAGGACGAAAAGAGGATCATTGAACAGAAAATGTCCCTGCTTCCCACGCATAGATACGGAGCCTATCTCCGGAAGATGGCGATTGACGGCTATGTGATTTACACCAACACCGCAGATATAAAGGCGTTCACCGTGGAACTGGCTGCCATTGGGCGCAACATCAATCAGATTGCCAAGAAGCTGAACGGTGGAGGAAGTGCGTATCAGGCCGATATGGAGGAAATCAAGGAAAGGCTGGTGGAAATTTGGCAGTTACAAAGACGCATCCTATCAAATTAACGCTGAAAGCTGCCATTGACTATATCTGCAACCCAGAGAAAACGGACGGGAAATTGTTGGTGTCCTCCTTCAGCTGTACGGCTGAAACAGCGGACATTGAATTTGCCTGGACACATAGGCAATCCATTGACAAGGGAACGAACCTGGGCCGTCACCTGATTCAAGCCTTCGAGCCCGGTGAGGTATCGCCGGAGGAAGCCCATGAGATCGGGATGCAGCTTGCAAAAGAAATCCTCGGCGGCAAATACGAATTTGTTCTGACGACCCACATTGACAAGGAGCATGTTCACAACCATCTGATTTTCAATGCAGTCAGCTTTCAGGATCACAAGCACTACCACTCCAATAAACGGAGCTATCACTACATCCGCTGTACCAGCGACCGCCTGTGCAAAGAACACGGATTATCTGTCATTGTTCCCGGACGAGATAAAGGCAAGAGCTATATTGAGCATCAGACCACCCAAACAGGGACCAGCTATAAAGCAAGATTGAAGTCAGTCATTGAACGGCTGATCCCAGTCTCCAAAGATTTCGAGGACCTGCTTCTTCGTCTGCAGCGAGAAGGCTATGAAATCAAGCGGGGCAAATATGTTTCCTGTCGTGCCTCGGATCAAGAGCGGTTCACCCGTATGAAAACGCTGGGCGCGGACTACACGGAGGAAGCCATTGCCGCACGGATCGCCGGACGCTCCCGACCGCCCCACAGACCGAAAGTGCATGACGGCAGAATCAGCCCGCTCATTGATATTCAGAACAACATCAAGGCACAACAGAGTGCCGGCTTTGCACATTGGGCGAAACTGAATAACTTGAAACAGGCTGCTAAGACCATGAACTTTCTGACAGAGCATGGCATTGACAGTATGGAGCAGTTGGAAGAAGAACTGGCGGCATTGACCGAGCAGAAGGACACCGCCCTTGCCGCCATCAAGGAAACGGAACAGCGGATCACAGACGTGACCCTTGTGATGAAACACGCCGCCACCTATCGCCAGCTCCGCCCAATTTATGATCGTTACCGTCAAGCCAGGGATAAGGAAAAGTTTCTGCGTGGGAACGAAAGTGAAATCATCCTTTTTGAAGCCGCTGCCAGAGAATTGAAACGTCTGGGGGCTGTGCCGGTTCCGTCTGCCGACCGTATGAAAGCTAAACTTGCAGAACTCGGCATCAGGAAGGAACAGCTTCTTACAGAATACCGTTCTGTACAAAGGACAGAGAAAGAATATGAAACCATCAAACAGAATGTGGATATGCTGCTGTCACAGCCGGACCGACAGGAACAACAGCGGCATGAGCTGGAATAATTGTTCTGGGCTTTTTGAAATATATCCAGTATAATGAAAGCGAAAGGAGGGCTGCCTTATGACAAGAG
>RCNI01000059.1_pt1 | contig 68871 bp, 59 predicted proteins | sample 2041151 | NCBI WGS metagenome assembly RCNI01 (sample SAMN09708214, study PRJNA481090) | feces metagenome | isolation source: feces | place: Antarctica: Albino Rookery
AAGTTTTTTTATCCTAATAAAATTTATAATATTTTACTAATACATTATCATTTACTAGTTAGGAAAAAAACTAAAACAATTTGTATTTTTATCATGCTTCTTCCTTATAAAAAAAAGCTGTGGCTCCAGACCACAGCTTGAATAGCAGTAAATTTTTTATTTTCCTTCCTTACTGAGGGCAATAAAGACCAATACGCAAACCAGCATCAGAACCGGATAGTACAGATAGGGCATAATCACCAGAGGCGTCAGTCCAGTAAGCGCTGCCGCGGACAACAACTGGGCACCGTAGGGAATCAGGCCCTGGCCCACGGAGGAGAAAATATCCAGAAGGGAAGCACTGCGCTTAGCAGAAATATTATAGGCTTCAGAAATCTTTTTTGCCAAGGGACCTGCCAAAACGATGGCAATAGTATTATTAGCGGTTGCCAAATCCATCATCAGTACCAGGCCACCAATACCCAGCTGGCCACCTTTCAGGCCGCTGATATGACTCTGAACAGTGTGCAGAATCCAGGCAAAGCCACCGTTAAAGCGGACCAGGGCGCTGATGCAGGCTGCCAGAATGGCGATAATGGAAATTTCGTACATGGTGCTTAAACCGCTACCGGTCAGGGTAAAGACCTTGGTAAAGGTAAAACTGTTCGTATAGAGGCCGACGATTATGGAAACTACCGTGCCCAGGCCCAGGAGCAGGAAAACGTTAACCCCCAGCAACGCACCAACCAGAATCAGCATATAGGGTACAACCTGAATCAGATTATAATCAAGAACTGCATCTGCCTGATAACTATGACCACTGGAAACAAAATAGAATAATAAGGCAGTAATGATGGCTGCCGGTAGGACGATGAAAAAGTTAGCCTTAAATTTGTCCTTCATCATACAGCCCTGTGTACGTACAGCGGCAATAGTAGTATCGGAAATCATGGACAGGTTATCACCGAACATGGCACCACTGACTACGGCACCGATACACATAGCCAGCTCATAGCCTGTTTTGGAGCTGATATCCACGGCAATGGGCGCCAAAGCCGCAATAGTACCACAGGAGGTACCCATGGAGATGGAAATAAAGCAGCCCATGAGGAAGAGTCCGGTTACTGCCAAATGTACAGGAACAAAGGACAATGCCAGGTTTACCGTACTAGTAACACCTCCGGCCGCCGTAACTACAGAAGAGAACACACCTGCCAGCAGATAAATGATACACATAGTAATGATGTTAACATCCCCTGCCCCACTGGCTGCTACTCTCAGCTTCTGCTCAAAGGTAAACTTTTTATTCTGCAATAGCGCCGCAATTAAAGCCAATAAAAAGGCCAGGGTGGTGGGCATAAAATAAAAGTCCCCAGTCAGCAGACCACTACCTACAAATAAAACAATAAATACTGCTATAGGGAGCAAAGCAGCTATGCTTTGCTCCTCCTCATGTTTTAATAAATCCTCCATAACATCAAACTCCTTACTTATTATACTTAGAAAATCAACCTCTACTATCATACCAAATTTACACAGAAATTTCATTTTTTCTTTAGCTTCAACTACTTTTTAGCAATTTATTTTTATATAAATTACAAAAATTCTTCCCCTACATTTTCGAAATAACATAAAAAAACTGCACTCCGACTAGCGGAGTACAGTAAGATTTTCTATAAAACCTGCTCACTTCTTTAAGCTTTTCAAATGCTCTTGATATTTCTTTGTTTCTACAACAACCACACCACTCAAAGCCAAGAGGGCAATCAGGTTTGGAATAGCCATCAAACCATTAACAATATCAGCCAAAACCCAAATTTCATCCAATTTCAAAAAAGGGCCACAAGCAATCAGACCAATGAAGATTAAACGATATGGCAAAATAGCTTTAACACCCATCAAATATTCTACACAACGTTCACCATAATAGTTCCAACCTAAAATAGTAGTAAAAGCAAAGAGTACCAGACCAATCATTAAAATGTTGCTACCTAAATCAGCATAACTGGTCACAAAAGCTGCATTAGTCATAGCCGCACCATTCAAAGGTCCTTGCCATACACCAGTAACAATTAATGACAAACCTGTTAAAGTACAAATCACAATAGTATCTATAAAAGTACCAGTCATAGATACCAAACCCTGCTCAGCGGCCCACTTAGTTTTAGCAGCTGCGGCAACAATCGGCGCACTACCTAAACCAGATTCATTGGAAAAAACGCCACGAGCAATACCATTTCTCATAGCCATCATAACGGAAGCACCTAAGAAACCACCTGCAGCAGCAGTCGGGTTGAAAGCACCTTCGATAACCATTGCAATAGCAGCAGGAACAGCGTCAGCATGAACAATCATAATACCAACGGTAGAGAAGAAATAGATAACTGCCATTAAAGGAACAATTTTACCAGCTACAGTGGCAATGGATTTTAAGCCCCCTAAAGTAACCATGGCAACTAGAATAGTCAATGCAATACCGGTGTAAATAACAGGGATACCTGCAGTAATATGGGTAATTTCTACAATGGAATTTACTTGTGCGAAAGTACCGATACCAAAGTAAGCAACACCAATACCAAAAATAGCAAAAGCAATAGCCAAGGGTTTATATTTAGGTCCCAAGCCCTGTTCAATATAGTGCATGGGGCCACCAGCAATATTGCCATTAGCATCCACAGTACGATAACGTACAGCTAAAAGACATTCGGAATATTTGGTAGCCATACCAAAGAAAGCAGCTACCCACATCCAAAAGAGTGCACCAGGACCACCGGCCTTAACCGCAGTCGCAACACCTACGATGTTACCCGTACCAACAGTAGCTGCCAGTGCAGTGCACAAAGCCTTAAAGGAAGTTACGTCACCCTCACCATTACTCTTAGCACCAAAAATCAACTTCAAGGCGGAGCTCAACTGCATAATCTGGATTAATCTCAACTTCCATGTTAAGAAAATACCAGTACCAACTAAAAGCACCAGTAATGGTGGCCCCCAAATAAAACTATCAATCGTACTCAAAATTTCCAACAACATTTTCTTCTTCCTCTCTCTTATAAAAATCTCTCTCATGTTTCAATAAGTAAATAAAAAAGCCAAAGCATATAATATACTCTGGCATAATTAATAAAGAATATGAAAATAAATAACTTATTCTTTAGCTCCGTCCTTTGGCCTGAGAGATAAGGATACTTAATCCGTGCACCTTCGGCGCCCATCTAAGGGACTCTCCAGAGTTGTGTCCACGCACGGTTCCGCTCTGACGAGCACCTGAGAGTTTTGCTCCTTCGGTAGGTAAGACCTTCTCCCATACGTTTCATCCACTCAATATTTACTTATGTGTTGTATTATAGCATATTTTGTGAAACATGCAAGTCTTTTTTTATATTTTTAGAGGTTTGTACATAAAACCTGCCACTTTTACCTAAAAAGAAAAGGACCACCCCTAGGGTGACCCTTCTTAACATTCCATTCCAGCTACTATCTTTTGCCCAGTGTAGCAGGATGCCTATCCACGCTTACCTTACGCGGTGCGTACAAAAGCACATCCTCACTAACCTTAGATACGGAAGCATCAACAATATAGCTGACACCATTCAGATAATCAAAAATTCTATTTCTGAGCGCATCATCCACAGCCTCAAAGCACACCATTACAGCTGCGCCCTTCAGGATGGCATCGGCATATTCACGCACATCGGCAAAGGACTTAGGCTCGCGAATCAATACATTTAAATGGCTCGTTTCTAACAGACGAGGTCCTTCATAGACTTTTTCAGCTTCTTCAGTATCTTCAGCAGCAAATATCTTTTTCAAGTCCATAGGCTTAACCTCCTTAACTACCTAAAAAACTATCATATCTAATAATTCTCCACGCAATAGCAAAAATCCTGTTTGGAAGGAAAAATTTTAGTTGTTGGCGTTTTTCATGCGGCCACGGATACGACCACGTTCAACACGGTCCAAAACTTTTTTACGCATACGGATGCTCTTCGGAGTTACTTCTACCAATTCGTCATCATTGATATGCTCCAAAGCCTGCTCCAGGGAGAAGGTTTTAGGCGGAATCAGACGGATAGCGTCATCACTACCGGAAGCACGCATGTTGCTGACATGTTTCTTTTTGCAGGGGTTAACGTCCATATCATCCTCACGAGTATTTTCGCCGATAATCTGGCCTTCATATACCTTTTCAGCAGGAACTACAAACATAGTACCACGTTCTTGGGTATTGCTGATACCATAGCCGCAGGTTTCACCGGTTTCAAAAGCAACCAGGCTGCCACGGGTACGGCCAGGGATAGCACCCTTATATTCCTCGTAACCGGCAAAGACGTGGTTCATAACGCCATTACCCTTAGTATCGGTCAAGAATTGGTTACGGAAACCAATTAGGCCACGAGCGGGGATTTTAAATTCCATACGCAGATAGCCGGCCATTTCAGTCATGTTAACCAGCTCTGCTTTACGGAGGCCCAGACCCTCCATAACGGCACCCATATAATCCTGGGGTACGTCAATGGTCAAAGCTTCCATAGGCTCCATCAATTTACCATTTTCGTCACGATGCATAATTACCTTCGGTTTACCTACCTGTAATTCAAAGCCTTCACGACGCATGGTTTCAATCAATACGGATAAATGCAGCTCGCCACGGCCGGAAACCTTGTAAGCATCGGGGCTGTCAGTTTCTTCTACGCGCATGGAAACATTGGTTTCTACTTCCTTGAACAGACGGTCACGTAAATGACGGCTGGTTACAAATTCGCCTTCCTTGCCTGCGAAGGGGCTGTTGTTAACGGAAAAGACCATTGACAGGGTGGGTTCATCAATCTTCAGGCCCTTTAACATTTCCGGGTTTTCAGCATCGGCAATGGTATCGCCAATGGTAGCATCGCTCAAGCCGATGAGGGCTACGATATCACCAGCGCTAACCTGTTCTACTTCTACACGCTTCAGACCCTGATAGGTGTACAGACGACCAATACGTGCTTTTTTCCTGCTTTCTTCGTTCATCAGGGTAATGGTTTCACCATTGTGCAGGGTACCGCGTACGATACGACCTACAACGATACGGCCTACATAATCATCATAGTCCAGGGTGTTAACCAGCATTTGCAGGGGTGCATCCACTTCAACGTCGGGAGCGGGAATGTTTTCCAGAATAACCTTGAACAGGGGCTCCAGGTTATCGCTTTCGTCATCCATGGACAATTTTGCAATACCATTACGAGCAGAGGTCAGAACTACGGGGAATTCCAGTTGGTCCTCGTCCGCATCTAATTCGATGAAAAGATCCAGTACTTCATCAATTACTTCAGAAACACGTTGGTCAGGACGGTCAATTTTATTGATAACAACAATGGGCTTCAAATGTTGTTCCAAAGCTTTGCGCAATACATATTTAGTCTGCGGCATGGGACCCTCGTAGGAGTCAACTAAAAGCAAAACGCCATCAACCATAGTCAAGACACGTTCTACCTCACCACCAAAGTCAGCATGACCCGGGGTATCCAGAATATTGATTTTGGTCCCGTTATGCATAACTGCGGTATTTTTAGCCAAAATGGTGATACCACGTTCACGTTCCAAATCATTGGAGTCCATTACACGATCTTCTACATGTTCATTACTACGAAATACACCACTTTGTTTCAGCATAGCATCAACCAGGGTAGTCTTACCATGGTCAACGTGGGCGATAATAGCTATGTTGCGCAAATCGTTTCTAATCATTAATACAATTCTCCTCTTCACTAATTAAAAAGAAGGATGCCAGCTACATTGGAGCATCCTTCTCTACATACTCATTTATAAACTACTTACTAATTATATGCCTTTTGTTAACCTATGTCAATAATCTTAACAGATTATTTATCAGCCATCAGGCTAGGAACAGGCCTACAAATCACTGAACATATTATCCATATATTTACGCAGCTTTTCGATTTTCTTACGGATGGCCTTGGCCTTGCTGCCATCACGGGTAACCAGCTGCTCAATCTTCGTCCTCTGGTGCAGATATTCTCTTTCCATATACTTCAAGTATTCACGCAGCTCCAGTGCGGAAGGATCTGCCACTACCAGTGCGGATTCTTCAATATGCCAATCCGTACCGCTGATGGCTACGCAGTCGCCAAACTGGGGCACATAAACCGCCGTCCCCATCCGCCGCTGCAACTCATTAGCCAGACTGGTGGAGGCTTCGTATTCACCATGGGTAACGAAATAAGCCTTGGGCTGGGCATTCATCTTGCCGAACCAGTCCAGCAGCTGTTCCCGGTCCGCATGAGCGGAGAAGCCATGCATATTATAGATATGGGCATTAACCTTAATGTCCTCACCTAAAATCTTAATATGGCGGACACCCTCCAGCAGGCGACGTCCCACAGTACCCTCTGCCTGATAGCCGGCAAAGATAACGCTGCAGTCCTCCCGCCAGAGATTATGCTTCAGATGATGCAGGATACGTCCGGCATCAGCCATGCCGCTGGCAGAAAGGATAATCTTACTGCCCTCCATATCGTTGATGGCACGGGATTCCTCCGGTGTAGCCGTAAAGCGTAAATTTCTCATATCGACCAGACGACGGCCCTGCATTTCATAAATAGCACGTGCCTCCTCGTCGTATTCCTCCGGATTAACCAGGGTAATCTGGGTGGCCTTGTTAGCCATGGGGCTGTCCACGATAATGGGAATTTCGGGAATCTTTCCCTCCCCCACCATTTTCTGGAAGTAATAGAGCAGCACCTGGGTACGACCAACGGCAAAGGCCGGGATGATGACGTTGCCGCCCCGCTCCACCGTTTCGTTAATAATTTTCGCCAGCTCTGCTTCCTTATCGTATTTTTCGTGTACCCTGTCGCCATAGGTGGATTCGGTAATGACAAAATCCGCCTTATCCAGCTTCATCGGGTCCTCGATAATGGGCTGGTTGGGCTGGCCGATATCACCAGTAAAAATCAGATGAGTCTGCTCCTGGTCCTCGGTAATGGTCATTTCGATAAAGGCAGAGCCTAGAATGTGACCAGCTACCTTAAACTTGATGCTGACACCGGGCAGGACATGGACTACCTCGTTAAAATCGTGAATCTTAAAAAGGGTGATGGCCCTGTAGGCATCGTCCACGGTAAAGAGGGGTTCGACAAATTTCTTACCGGCACGCATGCCCTTGCGGTTAACCAGCTCTGCGTCGCTCTCTTGGATATGGGCACTATCCGGTAACAGGATGGAGCACAGCTCCTGGGTGGATTTCGTACAATGAATGGGTCCCCGATAGCCGTACTTAACCAGCTTGGGCAGCAGACCGCTGTGGTCCACATGCGCATGGGTCAGCACCACGGCCTCAATTTCTGCCGGGTTGAAGAGAAAATCCCTTTCATTAAAGGATTTGACGATTTTAGAGCCCTGGAACATACCACAATCCACGAGGAATTTATGTCCATTGGCCTCTACCAGGTAACAGGAACCAGTAACAACACGTGCCGCGCCTAAAAAAGTAATCTTCATCAGAACACCCCCTATAAAACGTCCTTACACTAGCCTTACAATATTTACTATTGCTCTTATAATTCGTGAAAACCCCGGTCAATCCCTGCATCAGTCACTAATTTATCACAATTAAATATTCAGGAAGCGCCGCCAGGTAGCATTTTTATTCTGGTCGCAGTTCCCACAATTCTGACAGCGCAGCTCCGCCTTCTCGCCAAAATATTCCAATAGATATTTGCGCAGGCATTGGGAGGTATTACAATAGTCAATCATCTTCCGCAGCAGGCTCAGCTCCCGCTCCTTCCACTGCAAATCCGGCTGGTCATGACCGATGAGATATGTGTTGACGACAATATCCTGCTTATCATAGAGAAGCAGGCATTGGGCGGGCTGTCCGTCACGTCCGGCACGGCCTGCCTCCTGATAATAGCTTTCCACATCCTTGGGCATATTATAATGGACGACGAAGCGGACGTCCGCCTTATCAATACCCATACCAAAGGCATTGGTCGCTACAATAATCTTGACCTGGTCATTGACAAAATAATTCTGGTTCTGGGTACGCTCCCCCGGTGTCAGGCCTGCATGGTAGCGCAATGCCAGATAGCCCTGCTTGACCAGCAGCTCCGTAACCTTTTCCACATTATTACGGGTGGCACAGTAGACAATACCGCTCTCCTCCTTATGCTTGCCCAGAAAGGTCAGCAGGGCGCGATTCTTATCCAGGGAGCGCTCCACGGCAAAGTGGAGATTGGGCCGGTCAAAGCCCATGACCACCACCCTCGCCTGGGGAATGGCTAATTTTTCCAAAATATCCCGGCGAACCTCTGCTGTCGCCGTTGCCGTAAAGGCCGCTACCAGAGGTTTTTGGGGCAGCAGCCGTATAAAGGCCGGTATTTCACCATATTCCTTACGGAAGCTATGCCCCCATTGGGATACACAGTGGGCCTCATCCACGGCTACCATGGTAATTTTCGCTTTTTGGGCAAAGGTTATGAACTGCTTGTTCACCAGGCGTTCCGGAGCCACATATAGGAATTTTAAGCCTCCTCCCAGGGCCTGGTAGAGAATCCGTCCATACTCATTATTGCTCAGGCTGCTATCCAGATAGGCCGCAGGAATGCCCCGCCTGCAAAGAGCTTCAGCCTGGTCCTTCATCAGGGAAATCAGGGGCGAAATAACCAGGGTCAGTCCCGGCTGCAGCAGGGAGGGCAGCTGAAAGCAGATACTTTTACCGGCACCGGTGGGTAGCACGGCCAGTACGGGCCGCCGGTAAATAATTTCAGTAATAATCTCCTCCTGTCCCTTACGGAATTCATCATAATGGAAATAATGCTTTAACGCACGATGTAAATAGGCGCTTACTTCTGCCTGTCCCAAGTCCAGACCTCCTTTGTATCAAAAAAAGAACCGCTCCAACGGCGGTTCTTGAGACTTCTCATAAAATTATTGTGCGGTATTACAGGTACCATTGGGCTTTACGCAGACATGGCTAGCCAGCTCTTCAATCGCCACCGGTCTACCATCAACTGCATAAATCTGGTCCTCATCAACCACCTTGTACATAAAGCTGCGGGCACGGGTACTAGCCTCCAGCTGCTCACCCAGCCAGAGGATTATTGCCTTGGCCTGCTCCTCGGTAGCACCGGAAACCACGATGATGTCGTAGGTATGCTGGTTCAGATAGGTTACCACGTTCTGGAATTTACTAAAGTCATCAGTATAAATACCTACACCGGCAATCTTCCAGCCCTTGTTTTCATCGGCAATATCCGTGCTGTAAATAAAGCTTTCGGCATTGACTACGGACTGAGTATTAAGAATCTTATAGTTCTTTTCCAGCTTGGACCAGATGTTAAGTGTATCCAGATAAGCCCAGGCAGTGTACTGTCTTACCTTGCCGTACTGCTTTTCAAAGCCGGACATGCCCAGGTCACGCATATGCAGGAAATTCTTCAGGCTCTGTGCCTGGTAGATATTAAAGCCGTATTTGGTAAGGGCATAGAATTCCTCACCCTCGCCCAGGGTGCATTTCTTTAAATAACCGGCACGGACAAAGCGCTCCACAATGTATTTGTTAGCACTTTCGTCCATTCCCCAGACAGCCTGCAGGGATTTGAAGCTGAAGAAGAAATATTCACCAATAAATTGGAAAACCATGGCGGACATGGCATTGGGCACCTCGCGCTTAAAGCTGTTGGCACTAAAGCGCTTCTGCTTCTGCCAATCCTCCTGGGTATAAATGGGCTCATTCGCACCTAAATAAAGGGCTGCCTGCCAGGGATCAGCAGCAGGGGCCGGTGCTGCCTGCTCCACAGCTGCCTCCTCTACGGGAGCCGTTTCAACTGCTGCCGTGGGTTCCTCCACAGCCAGGGGAGAAGCCTCGGACACAGTCTCCTCCGCTGTTAAGGGAGTAACTGCCTCCGCAGGAGCCTCAGAAGCTAAAACTTCAGTTTTTTTTTCCTCAAAATCCAGTTCTTCCTGTACGCCCTCCACATGTAAGGGGTCATTGGTCAGGTATAAATCGTTCATCTGGGTCAGCTGGTAGAGCAGACGCAGGTCAAAGAGACCATTCAATTCTTCCTTCATCACCTTCTGGAAGCGTTGGAAGGAGTCCTTAATATCGAAGGCTTCCTTCAACAGGCTGTATTTGTGGAGAGCCTGCTGCAGCTCCTCCAGGGAAAGCGCTTCAAAATCAATAGCAGCTACCTCCTGACGCAGGCCTAAAAGGATCTGCTGAACATCCTCGTCCTTAGAATTAAGATTACGAACAAAATCCACAATGGGCTCCAGAGCCGCCTTAGCCTCCAGCTCCGTCTTAAGACCATGCAGAGCTACCTCCAGCCTATCCAGGCTTTCCTCACTTCCCGGCAAAGCCAGCTCACCAGCCAGGGTGTAGGCCTCCGTCTGAAGGGAATCAACAGCTGCCAGCAGGCCACATAAATCCTTATGCAGCAGGGTGCTTATAAACTTACCCCGGTGCAGCTCCTCTGTAATATTTTGCATATCCAGCTCTATCAGCTCACGTTTTTCGCGCAGGGTAGTAATTATTTGTTCTAATTTTATAGCAGTATCCAGTTTTTTCATGATTTTTCCCTCCATCAGTCAAGGTATCTATACTATTATTCGTATTATTTGAATTTGCCATACACTATATTATAGCATATGTCATCGGACCTGGCACAAGAATTTTATCAAAAAAGGGACCACCACCCAGGCAGTCCCCTCCAGCTTATTTCTTTTCCGGCTCCCGACTTTCGATAATACGCACAGTGCCCTCCAGAAAGCCCCATTTACTATCCTCCTGGAAAACATAATGCTCGGGAAATTCGTCCTCCCGCATGGGCCGGTACAGCAGCCACATATCGTCGCCCTTGTAGGTTACCTCCAACAGCTTGTGATTGGGTGGCAGCTTTACAATACCGCTGGCACCAATCTTTTTAGCAATCGTATTTCCGCTGGATTTAATATCCGTATCATCATCACCGCAGCCGGCCACTACCAGAAGAGTAGCCGCCAGCAGCAGCGCCACAATCTTTTTCATGAATATCCCTCACTTTAATCCTTTACTTGCCAGCTCCATCCTACTGATGAACGGGCAACTCCTTTAAAAGCTGCAGGCTGGTGCCATCGGCAAAGGTTACGGCCGTAATCTCGTGATAGCCGCCACTCAGCTCCTGCCCATTGTCAATGACAAATTTCTCCTCCGCCAGAAGGGGATTCAGCTGCCACCGTACCCGGACGGACTTTTCCTCTCCCGGTGCCAGGGGGTCAGCAGAGGAAAAGTCCTTGGTAAAGTTCAAAGCCTGCTGTTCACCATGGGGCAGGACATAGCTTCCCTCAAAGGCAGTAAGCTGCTTGGTGCCCACATTCTTCACTGTAAAGCTGTCCACCAAGGTATAGGTGGGCAGGAAGGGATTTTTATTGCTCACTACCCGACTACTTTCCTCGCTAAAGGCTACCAACTGCTGTAGCTTCTTGTGGACGCCACGGTTCAGCTCCGCCAGCTTCTCAGCTGTCAGGCGTTCCCTTTCCTGGATAAATTCAGCCAAATTCGTACATTCCTTAACCTGCCAGGTATCATCTGGCAGACGGTACAGCTTTAGCTTGAGGGTCAAATCCTCCTCCAGCTGGCCATCCCTTACCTCCACGGCTACATGGGCCCAGGTATCATCCCGACTGAGTACGGAAACATCCCGAATGCCGGAAATATATGGCACCTGCTTTTCCACGCCCTTTACCAGCTCATGCCGGGACTGCTTTTCTCCTTGGTCTCGTTCCGTACCACTGACAGCTGCCCGCAGCTCCGCCTGCAACTGGTTCACGATACCGGGCTTGACAATGCTGACAAGGCCTGCTCCCAGGGGATGCCGGGTCAGCTCCAGTCCGGTGGAGCTCTCATGGGCCGCTAATAAATCATCAAAGGCCCTGTTGATAAAGGTTTCCGTATCAAAATGCTTTTCAAAGAGCACCACATCATGCTTCACCACCGCTTCCCGCAGGATATTGAGGGAATATGCCGGTGTCTTCGTCCAATAGAGAAAATAATACAGTAAACCACAAATAACGACTATTACTACGCCCAGAAGTCCCTTTTTCGCATTATTGTTCATTTGCCTACCTCCCATGTCCTGGTCGGACATTTACCTTACTTGTATTATACCACGGAAAGCTGCCTTATTTAGCAGTAGTTAAATTCTACCCGTTATATGGTATATTTTCTACCCATCCTGCAAAAATCCTTCCCCACTCCGGTGGAGCGATGCCGGAAAAGCAGCTTTTTCCTGCGCAGTGGCAAAAAAAATAATCCGATGACATACTAAGCACATCATCGGATCAAAACTTGCTTAGGGAGCACCTACCGTTAAGGCAGCCTGCTCAGCTTAGGCTTCTACCTTCGGACCAACCTTTTCAGCGGCAGCCATTACAGCCAGACGGCCATGCTCAAAGGTCAGACCACCCTGGAAGTAGACGTTAAAGGGCTCACGGCAGGGAGCATCCGCACTCAGCTCAATGGAAGCACCCTGGACAAAGGTACCTGCAGCCATGATGATTTCATCCTGGTAGCCGGGCAGCGGAGACGGTACTGGCTCCACGTGGGCATCCACAGGAGAATTAGCCTGGATGGCTACGCAGAAATTGCACAGTCTTTCACGGCTGTTCAAAGTAATAGCCTGAATGATATCACTGCGTTTTTCTTCTGGCAGGGGTTTAACGTCATAGCCTAATTGCTTGAAGACGGAAGCGGCAAAAACAGCGGTCTTCACAGCCTGAAGCACAACATGGGGCGCCAAGAAGAGACCTTGATAGAATTCACGTGCGGTATCGCCCAGAGTAGCACCCATTTCTCCACCCAGACCGGGAGCGGTCAAGCGGTAGGAAGCCTTAGTTACCAAATCCTCACGGCCGACAATATAACCGCCGGTAGGAGCCAGGCCGCCGCCCAGGTTTTTAATCAGGGAGCCGGCCATCAAATCCGCACCCACCTCAGTGGGCTCCTGCTTTTCGATAAATTCGCCGTAGCAGTTATCTACGAAGCAGATGGTCTTAGGATTAATAGCCTTGACAGCGGCGCAGATACGGCCGATTTCAGCCACACCAATGGTCTTGCGCACGGAGCTATAGCCGCAGGAGCGTTGAATATGCACCATAGTAGTCTTTTCGGAAACAGTGGCCTTAATAGCCTCCAGGTCAGCATGGTCATCCACCATGGGAATTTCCTTATAGGTAACGCCGATATTGGTCAGAGAGCCTTCCATGGAAATGGGAGAGCCGATGATGGTCTGCATGGTGTCGTAGGGAGCACCGGTAACAGCCACCAGCTCATCGCCAGGCTTTAAATTGCCCAACAGCGCTACAGCCAGGGCATGGGTACCGGATACGAACTGGGAGCGTACCAGAGCTGCTTCAGTTTTGAAGAGCTCGGCATAAATCAAATCCAGAGTATCACGGCCCACATCGGAATAACCATAGCCGGTAGTCGGCTTCATGTAATAATCAGAAACCATGTTGTTACGAAAAGCGGTAATAACCTTTTCAGTATTGAAAAGTGCTGCTTCTTCCAATTCAGAACTATGTGCGGCAACGTCTGCCAATGCTTGTTTTTCTATAGCCTTATAATCAATCAATTTTCTTCCCCTTTACTTAAATATTTTTCAAATTCACCTAATTGTTCAGCGTCCAGACGCACCTTCAGCTTGGTACCCTCGGCCAGGTAATCCTGCTCCAGGACGGTGCCGAGCTCGTGCAGACGGGACACCTTGTCGGAATCACTATAGGGAATCAGGAAGTACTCCTCCACTGATTTCAGCTTCAGATTCTCGGCAATCACACGTAACAGCTGGTCCAGATTGATTCTGGATTTAGCCGAAATGCAGACGGCATTTTCTTCCTTGTCCAAGCGCTCTGCCAAACCGGAACCCTCCGGCAGCTTATCAATCTTATTGTAGACCGTAATAATGGTCTTATTCTCAGCGCCAATTTCCTTCAAGACCTGGTAAACGGCGTTGCTCTGCTCCTTGTACAGCTCATGGCTGACATCAATGACGTGGAGCAGCACGTCCGCCTCCACAACCTCCTCCAAGGTGGACTGGAAGGCAGCTACCAGCTGATGGGGCAGGCGTTGGATGAAGCCTACGGTGTCGGTCAGGATGGCCTGCTGCTTATCCGGCAGGTCCAGCTGACGGGTAGTGGGGTCCAGAGTAGCAAAAAGCTGGTCCTGGGCGTAAATGTCGGAATTAGTCAAGGTATTCAGCAGGGTGGATTTACCCGCATTGGTATAGCCCACCAGGCTGATTGTGGGTACCTGGGCCTTATTGCGACCCTGACGGTGCAGGGTACGCACGCTTTTGACCTTTGCAATACAATCCTTAATGTAGGCGATGCGGTCACGAATACGACGGCGGTCCACCTCCAGCTTGGTTTCACCGGGTCCACGGGTACCGATACCGCCACCTAGACGGGAAAGGCTGAGGCCCTTACCCATGATACGGGGCAGCATATATTGGAGCTGGGCCAGCTCTACCTGCAGCTTACCCTCATTGGTATGAGCACGCTGGGCAAAAATATCCAAAATCAGCGCCGTGCGATCCAGGACGCGGATGCCCATGGCCTGCTCAATATTGCGCTGCTGAGCAGGTGTCAGCTCATCATCAAAAATACAGAGGTCAATATTTTCCTGCTGTACATAAAGCGCCAGCTCCTGTACCTTACCCTTGCCGATAAAGAAGGCCGGGTCCGGCTTGGGACGACGCTGGAGGAAGCGGTTGATAACCACTGCACCGGCAGTATCTGCCAGCTGCTTCAGCTCCTCTACGGAATCCTCCAGGCTCCAACCCAAAACGCTCATGCTGCCATTGTATTCCATTCCTACCAGAATCGCCCTTTCCTGGGCCTGGGCCAGGGAGGCACCATTGGTCTGCTTTTCCAGGATGCGTTCTACGGTGCTGACCAGATTGGGAAAATAAATATTCTCCGCCTCCGCCATGGTCAGAGGGCCATAGTTTTCTACCAGGTACTGCTCGTTTTCGTCCAGACCGACGATCATGCCAAAGCCCACGGTGGACTGGGTATAATCGGGCTCGGTAACGCCAATGGCTACCATGCAGTCAAAGCGGTTGGCCTTCAAAGCGGAAATATCCACTCCGCTCAATGCCGGTGCCCCACTGGGATGGGTATGGACGCAGCGGATGCCGCTTAAACGGCTACTGCCCCTTCTGCCCTCCAGCGGAGGCAACTCCACAGCTTCATTACTACCTACGCAGACGCTGATTACCTGGCCACTGCGGGTAATATACACGGAAACCTCGCGGTTGATAAACTCCGTAATGTCAGCCAGCTTTAAGGCTAATTCTGCCGTCACCAGCTGACCGGAGGATAATTTAAAATCATAGAGGGTCCGCAGCTCCTCAATAACGGAATTGCGGATGCCCTTCAAATTTCCTAAAACTTCTTGCATCGGATTTCACCTCCATGCGACGAAAATTATTATTTTCTAACGCGTGCAGGCTCAATATTTACACGGTAGCCGCGAATGGTATTGCGGTGCATAGCGCCCAAAACCTTTTCCGCTACATCTTCAGGTACCTCTACGAAGGTAAAACGGTCGTAAATGTTAATCAAGCCAATATCACGGGCAGAAATATCGGATTCAATAGCAATGGTGCTGATAATGTCTTTAACGGTGATTTTTTGGCTACGGCCTACATTCATAAAAAGACGGACCATGCCCGGACGGCCACCGGTATTCTTCAAATCGTTGGAAATAACATCCTCCTGGGGAGCCTCCAGAGCCTTATTGCCCTCCTGCATCAGCTTCAAGGTAGCAGCAGCTACATCCTCAGCAGAATAATCATCCAAAAGACTTTCAGCAATGGACATGTAGTCATGGTAAGCATTCAGCTCCAGGACAGTCTGCATCTTGCTGATGATTTGCTCGCGTTGACGTTCAACTACGTTAGCAGCGGTGGGCAACTGACGGCGTTGGATTTTGGTTTTGACAATGCGTTCAATCAATTTCAGCTGACGGAATTCACGGGGAGTGATAAAGGTCATGGCAACACCGGTATTGCCTGCACGACCGGTACGGCCGATGCGGTGTACATAGCTTTCTGGATCCTGGGGAATATCAAAGTTGATAACATGGGTAATGTTGTCAATATCAATACCACGGGCAGCAACGTCGGTAGCAATCAGGATATCCACGCTACCCTCACGGAATTTCTTCATAACGCGGTCACGTTGGTTCTGACTCAAATCGCCATGTAGACCCTCAGCCATATAGCCACGGCTGGACAGAGCGATGGCCAAATCATCAACACCTTTTTTGGTACGGCAGAAGATAATAACCTTGCCGTCAATTTCTGCATCCATCAGACGGCAGATACCCTCTACCTTATCCTTGGTTTCAAAATAGTATTGGTCAATCAGGGGAACGGTCAACTCCTCCTTGGTAATGGTAATATTTTTAGGAGCGCGCATGTATTTTTTGGTCAGGCTCAAAATCGGACGAGGCATGGTAGCGGAGAAAAGTAGGGTCTGACGTTCTGCCGGCAGATTGCGCATAATCTCCTCCATATCGTCCACAAAGCCCATATCCAGCATTTCGTCGGCTTCGTCCAAAACCAGGTATTTGATGGCATCCAATTTAATGGTACGGCGGTTGATATGGTCAATCAGACGACCCGGAGTACCGATAACAATCTGAACGCCGCTCTTCAGCGCACGAATCTGGCGTTCAATGGGTTGGCCGCCATAAACGGGCAGCACCTTAATATGGGAGGTACGGCCAATCTTGCCCACCTCTTCGGCAACCTGGATGGCCAATTCACGGGTCGGTACCATAATCAGGGCCTGGATGTGACGGGTATTGATAATGCTCTGCACAATGGGAATACCAAAGGCAGCGGTTTTACCGGTACCGGTCTGAGCCTGGCCAATAACGTCGTCACCAGCCAATACCAGGGGAATGGTAGCAGCCTGAATGGGAGAGGGTTCTTCAAAACCCATATCTGTTAAAGCATTAACAACTTTTTTGTCTAGGAGAAGTTCACCAAACATTTCTTGCTGAGTAGTAGTCATTTAATATTTTCCTCCATCTTCACTTCACATAATTTATCAATAACCATGGAAATCGCCGTGAGCGCGATTTTCTGCTTATTTGTAATCCTATCCTCTGTAAAGTAGCATTCCTTACAAAAGACGCCGTCCGCCGTAGCTACGGCGATATAGACCAGCCCCAGGGGCTTGCCCTCGCTGGCACCGGGACCGGCGTTACCGGTAATACCTACGCCCAAGGAGCTATGGAACAGCCTTCTGGCACCGGTAGCCATCTGACAGGCACAGACCTCGCTGATGGCGCTATAGGTATCCAGTACCTCCTGCTCCACCCCTAAAAGCTGATGTTTGACCTCATTGGTGTAGGTTACGGCAGAACCCAGCAGATACTGGGAGCTACCGCTAATATCTGTTACATAACTGCTTGCCAGACCTCCTGTACAGGATTCGGCAAAGGCTATGGTTAAATTTCCTGCTAATAGCAGCTCACCTAAACGGCGAGCCACCTCTCTTGCTGCTTCCATAAAGCACGCCTCCTTAGGCTAGTCCACTCTTTCAGCAACCATTTCGTAGGTAAAGCCCTGAAGCACCTGTACCTTGATAAAATCACCAATCTGTACGTCTCCAGCATTTTCTACAAAGATGCTGCCATCAATATCCGGTGCCTCCCGGTAGGAACGGGCTACGGCTAATTCCGAATTTTCACTATCAAAACCTTCTACGACAACCTCCAGGACCTTTTCCTCCATCTCCTGATGCAGCTCCTCAGAAATTTCTGCCTGAAGTGCCATCATCTCATGGTAGCGGTTTTCCTTGGTTTCCGGGTCAATCTGGTTTTCCATGGCTCCGGCCACGGTCCCCTCCTCCTGGGAATACTGGAAGACGCCGGCATTTTCAAAGCGCTCTGTTTCGACAAAGCTTTTGAGAATTGCAAAATCCTCCTCCGTTTCACCGGGGAAGCCCACGATAAAAGTAGTGCGGATGACGATTTCCGGCATCCGGGCACGCAGCTTATGCAGCAGAGTGGTTACCTGCTCCTTCGTATCAAAGCGGTTCATACTCCACAGCAGACGGTCGCTGGCGTGCTGCAGGGGTATATCTACATATTTGCATACCTTATCCAGGGTAGCAAAGGCTTCAATCAGTTCATCAGTAAAATTGTTGGGATAGCAGTACATAACGCGTATCCATTTAATGCCCTCCAGTGCGTTAAGATCGCGGAGAAGCCGGGGCAGCATCAGCTTGCCGTACAGGTCCTGACCGTACAGGGTGGTATCCTGTGCCACCACAATAATTTCCTTAATGCCGCTGGCAGCTAAGGAACGAGCCTCGGCCATCACCTCATCATAGGGACGGCTGACATAGGGCCCACGAATTTTAGGAATTGCACAGTAGGAGCAGCAGTTATCGCAGCCCTCGGCGATTTTCAAATAAGCCATATAGCCAGGAGTGGTCAGCATACGGGGAGAATTAGCCAGGTTCTGCTCCAGATGCTGCTTCTCCAGGTGAAGCACACGCTCACCCGCCATCACCTGGTCGATGACATGGCCGATATCAGTAAAGCAGTCCGTACCCACGATGGCATCCACCTCGGGCATTTCCGCAAAAAGCTCCTGGGCATAGCGCTGGCCCAGGCAACCGGTAACGATCAGGTACTGGCAGGCACCGGTCTGCTTGTATTCTGCCATTTGCAGAATAGTATTGATGGATTCCTCCTTGGCACTTTCAATAAAACCACAGGTGTTGACGATTATAAGGCCTGCCTCAGCAGGATTGTTGGTAATTTCTAATTCTTTTTCGCGGATAATACCCAGCATCACCTCAGAATCCACCAGGTTCTTGGGACAGCCCAGGCTAACCATACCTATCTTCATCTTTTCCTCCTAGCTCCGCACGCCAAAGCGCACGGATTGCAACCATTGCTCACTTAATTCTTGTATTTGCTCTAAGTTTAAATATTCGCTATTTTGCCACAGTAGCTCAGGCGTTACTGCCTGGTCTGCGGTCTTGGTCAAAAACGAGTAGCCCGTTTCCTGCCCCCTGGCGTTCAAGGCCTGGTAGGCATCCTGCTGTAGCCAGGTCAGAAACGTCTTTGCCGCAGCCAGCTCCCGGCATTGGCTGAAAATAGCCAGTCCGTATAAATCCACCGGCGTTCCTTCTGCCGGCAGGACCACGTAGGCAGGAAAGCTGCTTTCCAAATATTTGGCCAGGTAGCTCTGACGGGTGATGGCGATATCTGCATCACCTACGGCTACCATACGCACCGGGGTAAAGGGCAGCTGCACATACTGCTCCACCCGCTGGTCCATGGCCTTCAGATCCTGGATGGTCTCAGCCTCACCATAACGGCTGGCCCAGGAGCCTAAAAAATTAAGGGTACTACTGCTATTGGTCAAATTTTCTACTACCAGACGTCCCCGCTCCAGTCGTTCCACGTCGGACCAGCTGCGTAAATGCCGCTGACCTACCTGGCGGGCAAAGCTCTGATTAATCAGGAGCACTGCCGGATCATAGAAAAAGTTTTGCCAGTAGCCGTCCTTGTCCCCCCATAGGGCTTCCTCCTGCCGCGCCTCCAGGCACAGCAGCTGCCCCTTAGCTTTATAATCACGGAGCTGCTCCTCCCCTGCCAGAATTACATCGGACTGGGCCTGCCCCTCCTGCTTGTAAACCAGCTCGAGCTTGATTTCCGGGTGAGCCTGGGCAAAGGCCTGCTTGACAGACTCTGCCAGTACCGGCTCCACAGGAGCATACACCACTAATTTCTTATCTCTAGATATTGCCTGATTATTACAGCCTAGAACCAGCATGGTCGCCAGTCCCAGTACTAATAGGATAACGTTACGTAGCATAGCCTACCTCCGTTATTTTCTAATACGCCGCTCTCCCTTGCCGGAGGGCTTCATTGTCGGTTTATCCTGACCACCATGCTTTCTGGAGCCAGCGGAGCTACGCAGCTTACCGGCAGCTCCCTTAGCACCATGATCTCCTCGCCCACCGGGGCGACCTTCGCTTAAATGGATGAGACAGTGGGGACCGGTGCCGACCAAATCCATCCTACCAGCTTTCTGCAAAGCCTCCAGCACCAGCTGGCGGTTGCGGGGGGCACGATACTGCATCAGCGCACGCTGCATGGCCTTGTCATGAGGATTACGGGCCACAAAGACGGGCTTGCCGGTTTCCGGGTCCACGCCGGAATAATACATAGCAGTGGAAGCACTGCCCGGAGTGGGAATAAAATCCTGTACCTGCTGAGGCTGATGCTTGATATCCCTCAGAAATTCAGCCAGCTCCACGGCATTATTCAGGGTACAGCCTGGATGGCTGGAAATAAAATAGGGCACCAGATACTGGGGTAAATCCAGCTCCTTATTCTTCTTGGTGAAGAGACGCATGAATTTTAAATAAACATCCTTGCCCGGCTTGCCCATTTTTTCCAAAGCCTGGGGCGCGATATGCTCGGGAGCAATCTTCAGTTGTCCGCTAACATGATAACGGCAGAGCTCGTCCAAAAAGTCTAAATTCTTATCCGCCAGTAAATAGTCATAGCGGACGCCACTACGGATGAAGACCTTCTTCACCCCGGGGAGGGCACGAACCTCCCGCAGCAGGGCAATATAATCGCTATGGTCCGCATCCAGATTGGGACAGGGTGTGGGAAATAAGCATTGACGATGCTTGCACACACCCACCTTCAGCTGCTTAGCACAGGAGGGATGACGGAAATTAGCAGTAGGACCACCCACGTCATGGATATAGCCCTTAAAGCCCGGCAGCTGGGTAATAATTTTAGCCTCACGCAAAATAGAAGCATGACTGCGGTTCTGGATAATCCTTCCCTGATGGGCATGAATGGCACAGAAGGAACAGCTGCCAAAGCAGCCGCGGCTGCTGATAATACTGAACTGAACCTCCTCCAGCGCCGGTACCCCGCCCAGGGGCTTATAGGAGGGATGGCAGTCACGCATGTAGTCTAAATCATAAATCTTATCCATCTCCGCCTGGGTCAAGGGATAGGTGGAGGGATTCTGTACTAAATATTTTTTAACGCCCTTTTGGACTACGACCTTACCATAGAAGGGGTCCTGCTCCAGGCTCTGCAGCTTGTAGGCCTTAGCAAACAGCACCCTGTCCTCCCTTAACTCCTTCCAGGAGGGCAGCTGGACATACTCCTTCGAGTCCAGCTCCGGCAGGTCGGCACTTAAATAGGCGGTACCCCGGATATAATGCATATCCTCGGCACTGGCACCACCGGCCAGATAATCAGCGATTTCCACTACCTGCTGTTCACCCATACCGTAGACCAGCAGGTCGGCACCGCTCTCCTCTAAAATGGAGGGTAATAATTTTCCCTCCCAATAATCATAATGGACAAAACGACGCAGACTGGCTTCAATGCCACCGATAATAACCGGCAGCTCCGGCCACAGCTTCTTAACCTGCTGGGCATAAACCAGGGTTGCGTGGTCAGGACGCTTACCCATCACACCACCAGGAGTATATTGGTCCTTGGTGCGAGGCTTTTTAGCTGCTGTATAATGGCAGAGCATGGAATCCAGGTTACCGCCGGAAATCATGACGCCTAGGCGGGGCTTGCCTAATTGGGCAAAATTACGGGGATTATCCCACTCCGGCTGGCACAGCAGCGCTACCTTATAGCCCTGGGCCTCCAGCACCCGGCAGATAACCGCCGGTCCAAAGGAGGGGTGGTCCACGTAGGCATCGCCACTAATAAATAAAAAGTCTATCTGCTCCCAACCACGGGCCGCTATTTCTTCTGGGGAAATGGGTAAAAATTCTCTCATATTATCTCACTATCTTCATCAAATTCTCAATCAAAAATTATAGGTTTTGACAACAACGCCCTGCTCACCCTGCATATCCTGGGGTTCACCATTAAAGGTAACCTGCATGGCGCCGACGTTGCCATATTTAATAATCAGCTGCTTCTTGCCCTCAAACACCATTCTGTCCTGAGCGCGGAGCATTCCAGCAAAAACCTCCTTATGGTTTTCGCTGACCTCCAGCCAGCAGTCATCATTAGCAACCATCTCTACCACTACATGGTCGTAAACCTTAGCCGTTTCGGCCGGCTCCACAGGTGCCTGCTTATCCTCAAAGCTGGGCAGGCTGATGGGAGGCAGGGAGGGCATGGTATCCATCAGGATGGGTACAGAAAAATAGCCGCCAGCAAAAATAGCCACGGCCACTATGCCCAGTGCCAGCTGCCTCCAGGGCAGGTGCACTTTGGGCAGGGACAGGCCACCCTTGCCGGAGCCCAGCTCCCTTTCCTGCTTGAGAGAAATATTCAGGCTTACCTTGTCCACCTCTCTGACACCGAGGCTCTTGACCTCCTCCACGGAGCTGCCCGTCTGTTGGGATTTATACAAATCAACTAATTCCGGGCCATTGAGACCTAAAAAATTACCATAATTACGGATAAAGCCCTTAATGAAAACATCTTCGGGCATTTTACTATAGTCATCATTTTCCAGAGCTTCCAGATAGGCCTGACGAATGCTAACCTCTTCTGAAACCTTTTCCAGGCTTAGACCCTTAGCAGTTCTTGCTTCAGCTAAAATCTTACCGACACTTTCCATGGGGCATCCTCCTTATACATGTCTGAGAAAACGTGCTTCAATTTCTTCACGAGATAAAATTACTTCTCTCGGTTTGCTGCCCACGGCCTGCCCCACTATTCCCAGGGCCTCCATAGCGTCCACCAGACGGGCTGCACGAGTGTAGCCAATACGGAAGCGGCGTTGCAGCATGGAGGAAGAGGCCTGCCCTAAATCCATTACCAATCTTAGGGCGTCTTCAAAAAGCTCATCCTCATAGTCCTGCTCGTCCTTATCGGTCCCCTCCTTGCCCTCACATTCCAAGGACTGGCTGGTAACCTCATCACTGTATTCCACAGGGATGGACTGCTGGACGATATAATCCACTATCCTGTTTAATTCTGCATCGGAGACAAAAGCTCCTTGCACACGCAAAGGTTTATTTTGGCCGATGGGATAAAACAGCATATCACCCTTACCTAAAAGCTTTTCGGCTCCGCCCATATCCAGAATCGTCCGCGAATCGGTCTGGGAGGATACTGCGAAGGAAATACGGGAAGGAATATTAGCCTTGACGATACCCGTAATAACATCCACAGAGGGCCTTTGGGTTGCCAAAATCAAATGAATACCAGCGGCACGGGCCTTTTGGGCCAGACGGAGGATGGCATCCTCTACATCCACCTTCGCCACCATCATCAGATCAGCTAATTCGTCGATGATAATAACGATAAAGGGCATCTTTTCTGCTGCCTGCTGGTTATAGCTGTTAATTTCGCGCACATGACTATCCGCAAACTGCTGGTAACGGCGTTCCATCTCGGCTACGGCCCAATGGAGGGCGGAGGCAGCCTTCTTGGCATCGGTAACAACCGGTGTCAGCAGATGGGGAATGCCATTATAATTGGACAGCTCCACCACCTTGGGGTCCACCAGGATCAGCTTCACCGCATCGGGAGAAGCTTTATACAGTAAACCGGCAATAATCGTGTTAATGCACACGGACTTACCGGAGCCGGTGGAGCCTGCCACCAGGAGATGGGGCATTTTTGCTAAATCGACGGCGATGATATCACCACTAATATTCTTGCCCAGGCCAACCTTCAGCTTGGAGCTCCCCTCCTGCACCACCTTATTATCAACTACCTCCCGGAAAAAGACCGGGTCATTTTTAATATTGGGGGCTTCGATACCGATGGCCGCCTTCCCGGGAATTGGTGCTTCAATACGCACACCGGGAGCTGCTAATTTCAGGGCAATATCATCAGCTAGATTGACCACGCTGCTAACCTTTACACCGGGAGCCGGTTCCAGCTCAAAACGGGTAACGGAGGGACCGCGGGTCACGGCAATGACCTTGGCATGAACCTTAAAATCACTTAAGGTCTGCTCCAGAATGGCACATTGCTGCATAATATCTTTTTTATAGGAAGCATAATCAGGTGTCTGCGGTGTATCCAGAATATCCAGGGGTGGGAACCTGTAATCAGTGCTCCCTGCTCCACCGGCAGTCTGGCCGCAAGCGGCCTGGTTCTGCTTATCTGCACTATTGACAATCTTAATAGTTTCCGCAGGAGGCTCCTCCACTGGAGCAGCCTGGGGCTGCGGTTCGAGTTCCCTAGTGGGCTGGACCTCCTCCCTATCCAGGGAGCTCAGCTGGTCCCGTAGGGGCTCCTGCTCCAGCAGGTCTGCCAAGGGGTCCTCCAGAGACTGCTCTACCGGCTCCTCCGGACGGAAGGGATGGAGACCGAGGGAAGACTCCTTCTGCCAATTAGGAATCTGCACAGGGTCTTTTTTTACCTGCTCCTTGACCTCCTTCTCATCATAGGCTCCGCTGCTGACGAAGCTCAACAAGCGCTGGATGGGCTTTTCCTTGACTATGCCCTCAGTAAAATTACTGAATTCTGGCTGATGGTAAACGGAGCAGCCCCCCTGCTTTCTGCTGTAGGAAGACTGGAATGGTGCGGGGGACTGCTGCTTAGCCTCAGCCTCCTGCTGTTCTTCCTGACGCTCCCGGCGCTGCTCCCGCAGACGTTCCAACCCTTCGGAGGCGGACTGCCAGCCCTTAGTAAACACTCGCCAGGGCACTACTGTCACAATGGAGCCCAACCAGAGGAGCACCAGGAGTAAAATAGTCCAGGTGGGACCCAGCAGGCGATGAGCGGCTAAAAACAGCGCACCACCGATGATGCCGCCACCCTGGGCAAAATATTCAGGATAGAGTTCCTTCCCCACAGGTGTAAAAAACTGATGAGCTGTGCCGGAAAAGCACACCATCACCAGAAGAAAAGATAGGGTTGTTAAGGAAAAGGCCCAGGGCCGGCCACCACGCAGAAGGTGCCAGCCCCACAGGCCCAGGCCCAGGGGAATGAGTATGCTGACCCTACCCAGGATAAGTGACTGGATAGTGTCCATACTTTCTAAAAAATGATAATCCAGCACTCCCAGCTGGGCCACTAGAAGGATAGCCGCAAATGCCAAGATTAAGGAGCCGTACAGCCAGGCAGCATGGCCCTTATGCTTTTGTAGGCTACTTTTCTTACGCAATGAAGCTCACTCCTTTAAATTTCCATGATAATCGGCAGAATCATGGGACGACGACGAGTTTTTTCATAAAGGAAACGCCCCAGGGATTCACGTACGGTGGATTTGATAGCGGACCATTCGGAAATGCTGTTACCCTCGCATTTGCTCAGGGCATTCTGTACCTTCAGACGGGCATGTTCCATTAAATCCTCTGCCTCACGTACATAAACGAAGCCACGAGAAACAATGTCCGGACCACTAACGATGGTGCCGGATTCCTTATCGATAGTTACGACTACGATCATGATACCATCCTGGGACAGCTGACGACGGTCACGCAGGACGATATTGCCAACATCACCTACGCCCAGACCATCAACCAGCACCTTGCCGGAGGTAACCTTACCGTTAATTGCTACGCTATTGCGGGTTAATTCAATGACACTGCCGTTTTCGCCAATCAAAATGTTCTCAGAGGGCATTCCCAATTCCTTGGCTAATTTGGCGTGCTTAATCAAATGACGATATTCACCATGGACAGGAATAAAGAATTTAGGACGTACCAAATTATGCATCAGCTTGATTTCTTCCTGGCTGGCATGGCCGGAAACATGGACGCCGTTGGATTTTTCGTAAATAACCTCGGCACCCAGCTTGTACAAATGGTCGATGGTACGTGCTACTAGCTTTTCGTTACCTGGAATCGGAGTAGCGGAAATAATAACCGTATCACCGGGCATAATGCCCACCTTTTTATGATCATTCATCGCCATACGGGTCAGTGCGCTCATGGGTTCACCCTGGCTACCAGTGGTGATAATGACAATCTGATCCGGACGATAGTTATTTGCTTCATCAATATCAATTAATTCCCCATCAGGAATCTTCAGATAGCCTAATTCACTGGCAATGCCCACTACATTGACCATGCTGCGGCCGATAACGGCTACCTTTCGCTTATACTTAATCGCAGTGTCCACTACCTGCTGGATACGATGGACATTGGAAGAAAAGGTGGCCACGATAATTCTGTTCTTTGCATAACGGAATTCGTCATCAAAGGTCTGGCCGACCACGCGTTCACTGGGAGTAAATCCTGGACGCTCGGCATTAGTACTATCTGCCAGCAGTGCCAAAACGCCGGCATCGCCAAATTCAGCAAATTTACTGAACTGGGTTACCTCACCATCCACGGGAGTCTGGTCAAATTTAAAGTCACCGGTGTGGATGATAACACCAATCGGTGTTCTGATGGCGATGGATACTGCATCGGGGATACTGTGGTTAACACGAATGAATTCCAGCTTAAATACACCTGCATGTACCTTATCGCCAGGCTTTACAGTAAAGAGACTTGCATTATTAATGCCATTTTCCTTTAAACGTCCTTGCACCAGTCCGAGAGTAAGTGCGGTACCATATACGGGTACGTCCAACTGCTTCAGAACATAGGGAATAGCACCAATATGGTCTTCATGACCATGGGTAAGGAAAATACCTCTTACCTTATCACGATTTTCCAACAAATAGGAAATGTCAGGGATAACTAAATCAACACCCAGCATATCCTCCTCTGGGAACATCAGGCCTGCATCTACGACGATGATATCATCACCATAACGGAATGCAGTCATATTTTTACCAATTTCCCCTAGACCACCTAAGGGAATGATTTGTACTTTGTTTTGCGTTTTTGCCAAAAAACACACCTCCAATTAATTATTTATTTCCGTACAAACTTTATACATTAATTTTAAAACTATGTCCGCACAAATACTCTACACTACATTATACAGCAATCTATGATTATTGACAAATAGTTGAATATAGTTTTTTGTTAAAAAAATGTTACATATATCGGCAAAAGAAGATATAAGCAGGGCCTAGATGTCACTAATCGGGGGGGGGATAAGACCATTGACAGTGCCCCATTCCAATCCGACTGCCAGCCCTCAAAAAGAAAAAATCTGGTAATCCTTTGATTACCAGATTTCTCATGCTTGTTTTTTATTTATCCTGACCTGCCCTAGCGACGCAGTCTAAAATTGATAGGCACGGTAATATAGCAGCTGACCTTCTGGCGCAGGGTATCCTTAGCCGGACTAAAGCGCCAGCCATACACTGCCTCCACAGCAGCCTCGTCCAGCTCAGTATTACCAGAGCTCTGTGCGACATAGGCCTCGTCCACATAGCCCTTGGCATTAACCAGCATCCTTACCATAACCGTACCCTCGATGGAACGATTACGTGCGGAGGAGGGATAGCGGGGCTCTACCGTTTTCAGGGGGCGAGGTGGAGTAATGGGTACACCCTCTCCCTGGGCTACGCCGCTGCCGTCGCCCTGACCACCGCCACTGCCCTTGCCATCACCCTCACTGGAGCCGTCACCGTCCCCCGGCTTGGCATCGGGGTTGGCATTGGGACTGGGCTGAGCGTCACTCTTCTGTACGGACCTCTGCACCGGCTTCTTTTTTAATACCGGCTTCTTTTTCTGGTCGATAATGTCTTCAGGATCTTCAATCTCAGGCTCTTCCTGCTGCTCATACTCCTCCTGCTCAACGACCTCCGGACTACCACCACCGCCACCAGTCAAGCTGACCTCCAGAATATGGGGCTGCTTGGTAACGAAGGTAACACCCAGAATACCAATGAACAGGCAGGCAAACAAATGGACTACAAAAGCTACAGCAAGACCTTTGCCAAAGCGTTTTTGTTCATCTTTATTCATTTGCTTTCACCTATCGTATCAGTAGCTAAGCCGAAGCGGGTCACACCTGCACCCTTCAGCTTATCCATCAGTTCAATAACAGTTTTATAGTTGGCCTCGCCATCAGCACGAATGATGACGGAGAAGGAACTGTCCCGCTTGCTTTCCAGCACAGCATTCGCTACCAGCATCTCAACGCCAATGGGATCCTCGTCCAAAAAGATGGTACCATCCTTTTTAATGGTAACGTTAAAATTACTCTGACTGACCACCTCGGAGTTCTTCGCCTGGGGCAGGCGGATGGGCACTGTTTTGATTTCCGTCATGTACATAGTACTAATAATAAAGAATACCAGCAGCAGGAAAATCATATCGATCATCGGGCTCAGCATCATCTGCGGCGTTTCCAGCTTTCTCGTACGTCTTCTGCTATGCATGCATCACACCGCCCCTCATTTCTTTTCCTTAGCGTTCTTCGCCTGGATAATATCGGACAAGGTGCTGGAAACCTCATAAACGTTCAGGCTTTCAGTTTTAATCTTGCCGGTCAGGTAGGCATGGATGCACATACCCATAATGGCAATGCACAGGCCAAAAACAGTAGTAATCAAAGCTTCGCCAATACCTGCGGTAACGGCCATGGGGTTCTGTGCTCTCTCGTTCAAAGCGTTAAAGGAAGAAATCATACCGGTAATAGTACCCAGCAGGCCCAGCATGGGAGCCAAGCCAATGATAACGCTCAAATAGTTGATATGCTGCTCCAGCTCGTCAATAATACGATCCGCCTTAGCATAGACAATGGATTCCAGACGGGAGCCCATATCCTCCTCAATGGTCAGGATATCCTTAGCCATCTTAGCCACCTCACCGGGGCAGCCGGCTGCATATTCCTTGGCCTCATCAATTTTGAATTCGTTCATCATGGTACTAAACTTCAGGGCAAACTCCTCACCGGAAATAGCCTTCTTATAATACAAATAACGTTCCACACCAATGGCAATAGCGCCAAAGGAGCACAGGAGCAGAGGCCACATACAGGGACCACCCTTTACAAAATAATCAAATGCTCCTAAAAAAATACCCATACACCGACACCTCTTTCATAGTATTGCTACATAAAACTCCTTTATATAAAATCCTTGCACATTATACTACTGATAGGCAATAAAATCAAGTTAGTTAAATTCGGTAAATAAGATTAGCTCTTGATTATCGGGAAATTATCTTAAGAAATGATAATCATTTATCGTATCAATAATAAAATTGCCATTCCATTCACTCAGACTGGTTACGGAAACATTATGGGAGCTGAGACGCCACATATTATCCAGAGGCATGCCCAGGATATGGCAGAGCTGGACGCGGATAATGCCGCCGTGGGAAATAATTGCCACCGTCTGACCCTCCTCCGTCTGCTCCAGAACCTGCTGCAATCCGGCTAAGGCACGTCGCTGTACCTCCAGGAAGCTTTCTCCCTGGGGCGGTTGCCAGGAGCCGGGCTTGGTAAAGAACAGCTCCATTTCCTTAGGCCAACGGCTTTGGATAGCATCAAAGGTCATTCCCTCCCACTGGCCGAAGCTGGCTTCGCGCAGGTCGTACATAGTACGGTAGGCCATATTCTTGCATGTAGCAATAGCTGCTGCGGTCATTTTCGCCCTGGTCATGGTGCTGGAATAAATAGCATCCAGGTGGATTCCCTGAAAGTATTCTCCCAGCCTTGCCGCCTGGGCAATACCCCGTGCATCCAGAGGATAATCCATTGTCCCCTGAAAGCGCTTGCCATTATTAGCCGCCGTCTGACCATGACGAACAAGATAGATTTTTTTCATAGCTTATTTTTCCTTTCCGTCCTTCACCTGCTCGTGATGGGAAAATTCCTTAACCTCCTCATGCACACCGGCCTCGGCAAAGGTTTCCATTTCCAGATAAGCACGAATACCGGCATTGAACAGAGTAAAGGCTACGGCAGCGCCCTCGCCTGCCCCATCGGCAATATTCAGACGCAGGGGTGCAGAAAGACCCAGCGCCGCTACTGCCTCCTCCGCACCAGGCTCATCGGATACATGACCGGCAAAGACATAGCTCTTAACCAGGGGAGCCAGCTCTGCAGCCTTAGCCGCCGCCCGGCAGGTAGCCAGACCGTCCAGCATTACGGGCACCTTCAGTGCTGCCGCCTGCAGGATGCCGCCGGCCATAGCGGCCAGCACCAGCTCATTATCCGCAGCTGCCAGGCAGCCGAAGCCCAGCAGGCCCAGCTTTTCCTCTTTAATATATTCTGATACCAGCATCGCACCCTCGGCCATGGCCTCCTCCTCAGTCAGTGCCATTACCTGGAGGGGAATGGTCTTAGCCTCGGTCAGTGCCGCCAGAATATTTACCGGATACTCACCCTGGAGCAGCTTAGTGGTTTCCTTAGTCTGCTCCGGTGCAGCCCAGACCAGCAGGTCCCGCTTAGGATAGGTCAGCTCACTTTTCAGGTGCTTACCGATAATACCTGCATAGTGGGTAATCATCTCCTCCAGCTTAGCCAGGGAGCCCAGGGGTTTAATCAGATCATCATATCTTTTTTGCGCTAAAGCTCGACATTCTTCATCAATGGGAGTAATTTGCGCCAGGATTTCTTCTAAATGCATTTTCTTCTCCTTTACGCCCTTTTAGAGCATATAAACAGCTAAAACCATAAAAACGACATGTCCACATTCAGTAAGGCAGCCATAGGTATCACCGGTCAGACCGCCCAGCTGGCTGCTAAGGAAGTGGGCAATGCCCAAGCAGATGACAAAGGTAGCTGCCGCTACATACAGGTAGGGCAGCCCCAGATAGGCCAGCATGGCCAGACACAGGCCAAAGGCGATGTACAGATAGCTGGGCTTGGCATACTGCTTGAACATGATACCGATGCCGGTTTTACGGGGATATTTAAAATTAATAATATAATTGACCATAAAGGTACGGGTGGAAATATACATGGCTAGCAGGGCCCAGCTCAGCTTGACAGGGTCCATGGAGACATAGGCTGCCACCTTCAGCAGCACCAAGCAGACCACGCCGATGGCGGCATTGGCACCCACATTACTGTCCTTCATGATTTCCAGCATCCTAGCCCGGTCACGAGCAGAAAAGACACCATCACAGGTATCCATATAACCGTCATACATCAGGCCGCCGATAATCAGGAGCTCCGCCAAAATTAACAGCACGCCACGTAAAAAGAGGGGCGTATCCAGATAGGCCAGACCATAGTTCACCCCACCTACGAAGAAACCAATCAGCAGACCGATAATGGGGAAATAAGGTACACTCCGGGAAAAATCATCATCATGCCATTCCGTACGTCTGGTAAAACGAATCCTCGTCAAAAATTCCAGACAGGTTATCAAATTATACATCCACTCACCTGCTTAATTTATTATACACATCAATAGCTCCCTGCAAGACTACGACGGCCAGGTTGGCACCCGTGCCCTCGCCCAGGCGCATGCCTGCATCTACAATAGGAGTCAGCTGGAGGATTTCCAGCATTTTCTTATGGGAAATTTCCGCACTCAGATGAGAGCAGAGCATGTACTTGGCGCAGTCCGGATAGAGACCATAGGCCAATAGGGCTGCTGCCGTCGCATTAACGCCGTCCACCATGGTGGGTACGCGGCGACGGGCACCCTGGATGATGACACCGGCCAGACCGGCATGGTCATAGCCGCCCACCTTGCAGAGAATATCCATGGCATCGCCCAGCTTAGGCTGGTTCTTCGCCAGGCCGTCAGCTACCACCTGACGCTTAATGCGCATGCGCTCGTCATTAATACCGGTACCACGGCCGACGGTCAGTTCGGGAGAAAGACCGGTATAGGCAGAAACAATGGCTGCGGTGGAGGTAGTGTTGCCAATACCCATTTCCGCAGTGGTCAGCATATTATAGCCCTTGTCAATAACATAATCAGCCATATCCATGCCCACCTTCAGAGCCTGCTCCGCCTGCTCCCTGGTCATTGCAGGACCCTGGGTAAAGTCCTCCGTACCCCAGGCCACCTTCTTCTGGAAAACGGACTTCAGCTCGCTCAAATCAAAATTAGTGCCTGCATCTACTACAAAAACGTCGCTGCCTGCATGGCGGGCCATAACATTGGCACCTGCAGTTTCGCGCATATAGCCGTTAATCATCTGCAGCGTAACCTCTTGGGGGTAAACACTGACACCGTATTTGGCAATACCATGGTCACCACACATGAGCATCATGGCATTTTTAATCTTCTTGGGCAGGGGCTTAGCAGTCATAGCCGCATAGCTGACTACCATTTCCTCCAGCTTGCCCAGATAGCCGGGCTTGTCAATCTTAGCCCAGCCTGCTTTAATTTCTTCTGCGCACTCCATATCCAGCGCGGGGATAATAATTTCTTCCATGTTAGTCCTCTTCGTCAAAACGATATGCAATCTTTTTTAAATCAAAGGCTTGTCCGGCCACGCAATAGAAAACCTGGTCCGCATTCTGGGCCACATATTGGTTCACCCAGCCGGACAGGTCCCGATATTCACGGGCCATAACATTATCCGGTACAATACCGGAGCCCACCTCGTTAGTTACAAAACAAACAGTCTTACCACAGGCCTTAGCTGCGGCTACAACCTTCTTAATTTCACCGAGCACAAACTCCACGCGCTCGTCAAAGCTGCCTTCGACAGCAGTTTTACCATACATCTGGTTAGTCATATACATGGTGAGACAATCAAAAAGGACGGCTCCGGTTTCCTCGCTAAGCTGGGTAAAAACCTCCTCTGCATGATAGGGGGCCTCATGGTTCACCCATTTACCATTATTGCGGCGTTCCCGGTGCAGCTTCACCCGCTCCGCCATTTCCTCATCTAAAATCTCTGCAGTCGCAATGTAATCACATTTGGGAGAATGATGTAATACAAAGCACTCAGCAAAATTACTTTTGCCACTGCGTGCACCACCAGTTACTAAAACCAGCTTCTTCTTCACAAAAATGCCTCCCTTCAATAAAAAAATCCCCCCACCTAGGCGTGAGAGGATATAGTAATTGCGTATACGAAAACCCACCTATCCCCCGTAGGCACCTGGCTTCGTGACAGGCAGGTCTCCTGGCTTAGCTTCCTCACCCCTCGCGCCTTCCCGGTTTTTACCAGTGACATTTTGCGGGGGCTCCACTTACAGTAGCGGGACTGCTTCGGATTCACACCGAATTCCCTTTTCATATCGCAATGGATACACCTATCAATAATTTCCAAATTTACATATTCTACATAGCTGGGAAAAATCCTGCTTAAAAACAATAAATTTCTCAAAAAACAAAAAGACCTGTGCCGAAGCACAGGTCCTCTTTATCCCGCAGGATATAATTATTTAATTTGAGACATAACTTCTGCAGCGAAGTCTTCTTGTTTCTTTTCAATGCCTTCGCCCAATTGGAAGCGTGCAAATTTCAATACTTCAGCATTGTTAGCAGCTAACAATTTAGTGATGGTCTGGTCAGGATCTTTAACGAATTCCTGGTCAACCAGGCAGATTTCTTTGTAGAATTTTTGGATACGGCCGATAACCATTTTTTCAATGATTTTTTCGGGTTTGCCTTCGTTACGAGCTTGTTCGCAGAGAACTTCTTTTTCATGCTCCAATTCAGCAGCCGGAACTTCGTTACGATTCAGGTAGTTGGGGTTAGCAGCTGCAACGTGCATAGCCAGGTCCTTACCCAATTCAGCGTTGCCGCCCTTGAGCTCAACCAGAACGCCGATTTTGCCGCCGCCATGGATGTAAGCAGCAATCAGGCCGTCTTCAACTTCATAACGAGCGAAACGACGCAAGGAAATGTTTTCGCCAATTTTAGCGATGCTAGCAGTTACCAATTCAGCAACGGTTTGTTCGTCGTTAATTTTGGATGCCATCAAAGCGTCCATGTCTGCGGGGTTAACGGTTGCAATATGTTTAGCGATGCTTTCAACGATAGCAACAAAGCCTTCGGTTTTAGCAACAAAGTCGGTTTCGCAGTTCACTTCTACGATAACGCCAACCTTAGCGTCTTCGGAAACATAGGAACCAACCATACCTTCAGCAGCGATACGGCCAGCTTTTTTAGCAGCAGCAGCCAAGCCTTTTTCACGCAAGAAGTCGATTGCTTTGTCCATGTCGCCTTCAACAGCGGTCAAAGCTTTTTTGCAGTCCATCATACCTGCGCCAGTACGTTCACGCAGTTCTTTAACTAATGCAGCAGTAATAGCCATGAGGGATTCCTCCTAAAATTATATTTATCTAAGATCTAAAAATTATTCAGCGTCTTCAGTAGCTACTTCTTCAGCAGCTTCTTCAGTTTGCATGCCTTGACGACCTTCGAGAACAGCGTCAGCCATTTTTGCAGTCAAGAGTTTAACTGCACGGATAGCATCGTCGTTAGCAGGAATTACATGATCGATTTCGTCAGGATCGCAGTTGGTGTCAACAGTTGCAACGATAGGAATGTTCAATTTGTGAGCTTCGAGAACAGCGATGTGTTCTTTGCGAGGGTCAACGATAAACAAAGCGCCCGGCAATTTTTTCATGTCTTTGATACCGCCCAAGTATTTGGTCAGTTTTTCCATTTCGTTACGCAGACCAATAACTTCTTTTTTCGGCAATACGTCGAAAGTGCCGTCAGCTTCCATTGCTTCCAATTTGCGGAGACGAGCGATACGGGTTTGGATAGTTTTGAAGTTGGTCATCATACCACCCAACCAACGTTCGTTAACATAGAACATGTTGCAGCGGGTAGCTTCTTCCTTCATAGCTTCTTGAGCTTGTTTTTTGGTACCAACGAAAAGGATGTTTTCGCCAGCAGCAGCTACTTCACGGATAAAGTTGTAAGCTTCGTCAACTTTTTTAACGGTTTTTTGCAGGTCAATGATGTAGATACCGTTTCTTTCAGTGAAGATGTAAGGAGCCATTTTAGGGTTCCAACGACGGGTTTGGTGACCGAAATGTACACCAGCTTCAAGTAATTGTTTCATAGAGATAATAGCCATTTTTTTGTTTCCTCCTGTTTTTTCCTCCGCAAGCTTCATCTTTATCAGTACCAGATACTGGACAGTTGATAAATCCCCTTGCGTGTGTATTTTTACACTAGCAAGTATTATAACATAGAAAAAGTCAAGGCACAAGCAGTTTTTAGGTTTTTTCATACGAAATGTTGCATATTTTACAAATTAACAGCTGTTGCCTTTCAGAGCAGCCCGCTGGTCCTCCCTCCCCTGGCAGCCGGTTTTAGCGACACCGGCAGGGCAAAAAAATTGGAGCAGGCACACCTGCTCCAAAAAAACTACTATGTAATTATTACCTAGGAAATAACTGCTTAGCGGGCATATTTATTGTAAATAATTACCATGGAAACGATGAGGCAGGCCAAGCCTGCACCCACGCCCATCCAGCCACTGCTCATGATACCTGCTACCAGGTAGCCCACAAAGGAGCAGCCTGCTACCAGCATAACATAGGGAATCTGGGTGCTGACATGGTCCAGATGGTTACATTGCGCACCGGCAGAAGCCAAAATAGTGGTATCGGAAATAGGAGATACATGGTCGCCACCAACTGCGCCAGCCAAAACAGCAGCGATGGTAACAACGGTCATTTCGTCCACCTCGCCGATAACAGCCAGGACGATAGGAATCAAAATACCAAAGGTGCCCCAGGAGGTACCGGTAGCAAAGCCCAGACCTACGGCAACCAGGAAGAACATGGCCGGTAAGAACATACCGATGGTAGCATTAGCATCCACTACCTTGCCTACATAGCCGCCAATGTTCAGATAATCGCTGCCGCATACGCCGGACAGGGTCCAGGCCAGGCACAGGATGAAGACAGCCGGAGTCATAGCCTTAAAGCCCAGGCTGAAGCAGCTGCAGAACTTGTTAAAGCCCAAAACTCCACGAGGTACATATAATAAGAAGCAGAAAATCAAAGCAGTAAAGGAACCAATTACCAGACCCTTGGAGGAAATGCAATCAGCAAAGGCCTGAGCCACGCTGGCACCCTCTAGGATACCCCCAGTATACAGCATACCAAAAACACAACCGGCAATCAGCACTGCCAAAGGCAGTACCAGGTCAAAAATACGACCGTTACCTTCTACCATTTCCACTTTTTCATCCTGATATTCCGCTGGAACAATCAGCTTACCACCATTTTTTTCTTCAAAACGAGCCATTTCAGCAAAGTCCTTGCCAGACCAAATTAGGAAGAGTAAGAAAATTAGGGTAAACCAGGCATACATATTGAAGGGAACGGTCTGCAGAAAGAGCTGGAAGCCGTCAATGCCACTGTTTTCCGGCAAGGAGGAGCTGACAGCCGCTGCCCAGCTGGAAACAGGAGCAATAATGCAAATTGGTGCTGCAGTAGCATCAATAATATAGGCCAATTTCGCACGGGTAATATTAAATTTATCAGTAACCGGACGCATAACTGTACCAACGGTTAGGCAGTTAAAATAGTCATCAATAAAAATCAACATACCCAAGAAGGAGGTAACAAATAAGGAGCTACGTTTACCCTTAATGGTTTTAGCAGCCCATTCACCATAGGCCTTAGAGGCACCGGATTTAGAAATAGCCGCCACCATGATACCCAGTAAAACCAGGAATACCAGGATGTTAACATTAGCGCCGACCTTGTCGGACATAACGGTAAACATGGTATCTACCGCATATAAAAAATTAAAATTACAGAACATCAGCGCACCGGTCAGGATGCCGACGATCAAGGACATATATACCTCTTTAGTATATAAGGCCAGAGCAATAGTGATAATTGGTGGTACTAAGGACCATACTGTTTCAGACATAATTTCCCCGCTTTCTTAATTTCGATATAATTATCAACTTTGTCATTATACCATTTTTTGTCAAATTTGTAACTAATTACCAGAAGTTTTTTCTGTATACATGAGCGGGTCCCCGTCCTATGGACTACCATCTTCTGGTATTACGCCAAAAGTCCCTTCTGAGGAGAACCAGTACGGTAAAGAGCTCCAGACGTCCTAAAAGCATGGCCAGGCTCAAAATCAGCTTACCACAGGAGGTAACCCCCGCATAGTTGGAGGTTGCACCCAGGGCGTCAAAGGCCGGGCCTACGCTGCTGATGCTGGCTGCCACACCAAAGATGGAGCTTTCAACGGAAAGTCCCGTAGCGGACAGAAGCAGGGAAAGGACGACGATAATAAAAATATAAAGAAAGAAGAAGCGGCTGATGTTTACCAGCGTGCCCACGGGCAGCTTCTTACCATTATAATTAACATTAACAAGCAGCTGGGGATGAACGGCATTCCTCACCTCCGCCGCCAAAGCCTTAAAGAGCACGACGATACGGCAGACCTTGATGCCACCTGCCGTAGAACCGGCACAGGCACCCGTCAGATAGAGAATACCCAGCAGCAGCCTTGATGTAGCGGGCCATTCGTCATAATTAGCCGAAACATAGCCCGTAGTGGAGCCGAAGGAGGCTACCTGGAAGAAGGCATAGCGGAAGCCCTGACTGAAATCATACCCGTTATAGTACATAATATTAGCCGTAATCAGCAGGGAAAAGCCTAGGATGATACCAATATAGGTTTTAAATTCCGCATCCCGCCAGAGAGCCTTAAAGCCATATTGGGTCATATAAAAATACAGGGCAAAGTTACCGCCTGCGGCCACCATGCCCAGGGCCAGTACATATTCCACCACCGCATTGTCAAATTGGGCTACGCTGCTGTTATAGGTGGAAAAACCACCGGTCGCAATAGCGGAAATAGCATGGTTCACTGCATCAAAGCCGCTCAAGCCCAACAGCATCAGCGCAATGGTTTCCGCCGCAGTAAAGCCCACGTAAATTATCAGGGTCACCATGGAGGTAGTGCGGATACGGGGTAGAATACGGCTATTGGTAAACCCAGTTACCTCCGTATTAAAGAGCACGGAGGCGCCACCGGAAAACTGGGGCAGCAGGGCCACGCAAATCATAATAATACCGATACCACCAATCCAGTGGGTCAGGCTACGCCAGAGCAGGATGGACTTGGGCCAGATTTCCAAATCGGCAATAGCCGTGGAGCCGGTGGTAGTAAATCCGGACATGCTTTCAAAGAAGGAAGCCGCCGGGTCCAGCACCCCGTAATAGTAATAGGGCGTCGCTCCCACGCAGGCAATAAGCAGCCAGGAAAAAAGTACGACGCTGATACCGTCGCGAATGGTCAGGTGCTCCCAGACATAACCCCTACTCCCCACATGGAACAGTCCGCCCAAAAGCAGTGAAGTCAGCAGGGCCTGTCCAAAGGCCACATAGCTGTCCTCTCCGTAAACCAGAGCATAGAGAGCCGGAATAGCCAGGGCAATCGCCATCACCAGGCAGAGTCTGCTTAAAAGATAAATAACTATTTTCTTATTCATTACCTCTCCTCCAAACAGTTTACCAGGTACTCTTCTGCCGCCAGAAGCTGGGCTGGAATATCAACAATAATGTAAAAAGCTCTAGGCGTCCCAACAGCATGGCTACAATCAAAATCACCCGGCCAAAGGCGGGCAGCTGACTGTACAGGCTGGTGGAGCCGAACATACTAAAGGCCGGACCGGCATTACTCATGCTGGTCGCGATAATACCGATGGACTCCATTACGGATAGGCCGCAAAGGGAAATACCCACGGTCAAAATTACAAAGGCCACCATATATAGGAAAAAGAAACGAGTAATATTGCCCACCAGACGGGGCTCAACCTCCTTCTCCCCCATTTTGATGGCATAAACGATACGGGGATGCAGGGAACGGAGCAGCTCCGCCCAGCTAGCCTTCAGCATCAGCAGCAGTCGGGACAGCTTAACACCACCGGAGGTGGAGCCACTACAGCCACCGATAAAGACCAGCACCAACAGCAGATAGTGGGCAAAGGGCGGCCAGCTTTGTAAATCGTCCGCCATCAAACCCGTCGTACTACCGATGGAAACCACATGGAAGAAGCCCTGCCACAGGCTCTCACCTGCGGACATGGTACCGGTAGCATATAAATTAGCTGCCAAAGCCAGGGAGCCTACCAAGAGCAGGCCCAGATAATACCGATATTCTACCTCCTCCTTAAAGACCTGCCACTCACCACGGAAGGCCTTATAATAGAGGGAAAAATTCATACTGGCAATAAGCATAAAGACCAGGCAGACCCCTTCAATATAGAAGGAATCCAGGGGAACCCCGCTCCCCCAGTTCAATAAAAAGCCGCCGGTGGACATGGTGGCAAAGGATAGGTTCAGGGCATCATACAGGCTCACCCCACCCAGCAGGAACAGAACAAGCTCCAGCAGGGTAAAGCCCAGATAGATACCCGTAATATACAGAGCCGCCGCCCTGATCTTGGGCAGGGTCCGCTCCACTGTAATGGTACAGATTTCCGTATTAAACAAATAGCTGTTCTGGCTGTTTATCTGGGGCATGATGGTAATAAAAAGCAGCACCACTCCCAGACCACCGGCCCAGTGGGATAAAAAGCGCCAGCTGAGCATACTGGGAGAATAGGCTGCCAGAGAGGGCACCACCGTAATCCCCGTAGTAGTAAAGCCGGACACACTTTCAAAAAGAGCATCCACCACTCCTAGACCGCTAAAGAAATAGGGCAGCGCCCCTAAAAAGCAGACCAGGAACCAGGCACAGCCCACCAGAGCCACGCCATCCCGCACCTTCAGCCGCTGGTTGGGACGCTTTGGTCCACCATAGCCCCGCAGCATGGCGGTCAGCAGCACGGACCAGGTCAGAGTAGCAGCAAAGGTACTAAGCTGTTCCCTGTCCAGATGCAGAGCCACCAGCATGGGAATAAGCAGGAATAGCGAAAAAACAAAGCTAATCCTGCTGAGCACATGTGCAACTAGCCTACGATTCATAGCATCAGCTCCTGCTCTCAAACAGGGTGACGGTGGATTTTACCCATTCACTCTTCACAAAAAGGATAATCCTGTCCTGAGCCTGCAGCACGGTGGAGCCATTGGGAATATAGGCCTCCTCCCCACGGACTACGGCACAAACCAGGCTTTCCCGGGGCAGCTTCAAATCCTTCAGGGACTTGCCCGCCGCCTCACTACCAGCACCAACAATAATCTCCAGAGCCTCGGCCTGAGCACCCTCCAGCAGAGAAACGGAAACAATGCCCCCCTTGCGGACGAAGCGCAGCACCTCACCGGAGCTCAGCAAACGGGAGGACAGTACTACGTCCACGCCCACCTTCTCCATCAGCTCAATATATTCATTCCGGACTACCCGGACAATGGTCTTTTTCGCACCTAGATGCTTAGCCAGCAGGGCCAGTAGCAGATTCAGCTTATCATCCTCAGTAATGCAGATGACCACATCGGCCTCACCCACACCCTCGGCGGTCATAACATCAATATCCGTACCATCACCACAGAGTACCATGCCCTTCTTCAGCATGGGTGCCAGCATCTGGCAGCGTTCATTGTTCTTATCAATAACCTTTACCTGTAGTCCCTGCTTCTCCAGCATGGGTGCCAGGAAACGGCCGGTACGACCGGCACCGATGATGAAAGCCTTTTCCAGCTTTTCATAGGTATTATTAAAGGAAGCCTCAAAGGCCTTATTAACATCATGCTTACCGACAAAATATACATTATCACCGGCCAGCAGGCAATCATCACCACGGGGAATAATCATGCGGTGCTTTCTGAACAGCATGGCAATCAGGATATCCTTGGGGAATTTTAAAGACTTCAGGGGCTTGCCCAGATAGGTAGAATCCTCCTTAATCTTAGCCTCGAACATACGTACCTTGCCATCGGCAAAATCATCCACGTTCAAAACCGCTGGCGTCATCAGAATATGGTCAATTTCTGCCGCCGTAATCCGCTCCGGATTCAAAATCAGGTCAATCTTCATTTCAGAAGTAAGCATTTCCGGCGCATTCACTGCATAATCCACATTGCGGATACGGGCTACCGTATGCCTAATTCCATGGCTCTTCGCCATCATGGAGGTAATCATATTCACCTCATCACTATCGGTGCAGGCAATCATGACGTCCGCCGTATTAATATCTGGATCGGCAAAAATACTGGGACTGCAGCAATTGCCCTGAATAGTGAGGACATCCAAATTATTTTGTACATTTTTTAAGCGCTCGGGGTCGGTTTCTACAACCACTACATCACATTCATCCTCGGATAAAAGCTGTGCAATGCTGTAACCAAGCTTACCCACGCCTGCCACTACTATACGCATAATTATATCTCCTTGACAAAAAATAAATAATCTATAATTAGTCTATAAACTGCTTGTATTATAGCATAAAATGTGTAAAAAACCTAGCAGACAGAGCTGGTCCATTTCTTTCGGTTAATTATTGTAAATATTATTTTACTTTTAGTAAATAAATAAAGTTTGGAATTAAAAGTATCCTGTTTTTGACCTGGAGCGGAAAATAACAGCCGCCGGGGCCGGTAGACACCCTCCCCTTTGGAAGGTAATGTAACAGGAAGGCTTCTTTGGGGTCTATGGGAAAGCCATGGATAACGGCGTTCAAAGAGCCTTGGGTAAAGCTCTGATCGTCACGTTATAAAGAATACTGATGCTGGCACTATTTACTGTAGAGTAACTGCTTTAGATGACTCATAAAAATAAGAAGAGACCCCTGCCAACTACATCGTCCCTCACCACTTGCATGTCCTCCCTATTAAGACCTGCCCCGGTCTATGGAAAAACCTGTAGCTTTCACTAACTACAGGTTCTTTTTACGTTTAAGTATTGACTACATTTATAGTAATTTATTTTAGCTTGTTACTGTCCATAAGTAGCCCCAAAGGTGGGCATTAAAATACCACCAGCTGACTTACCGGTGGTAGGTGAATACTTATAAAAAGCAGAAACGCCGGTTAAATGATGTTCAGACCACATCAAATTCCGACGTTTTAAATGACTAAAGGAATCAGGAAGGCATAAAAGGCTACACTCCCCCACCAGCAAGGAATACCAGGAAATATTATAGTACAAAAATAAACACCTGCTGCATGATTGCCGATAGGGAAAAACGGTTTTCTATCCAGCCTGCTTCTCGTTACTCTTGGTCCAAGAAAAGCTAGCTGGACAAAAGGTAGCATATATTTAATTTATACAAAAAGAGACGCACTCGTAAAGAGTGCGCCTTTTCTATTTTCCTCGTTATTTTAAGTGGTGTTCTCAAACAAAGCTGCTCGCCCTGCCAGCATACATTTACACTCCTTTTCAGCCTTTGAAAGGAGTTAAGGACAATACCGCAAGCGGTAATCACATTTGCAAGCCGCAAATTCAAACAAGAACGTGAGAATAAGTGTCACAATACCGCAAGCGGTAATCACATTTGCAAGAATACGATAAATTGGGGCAATTTGAAACACCTACGGTCACAATACCGCAAGCGGTAATCACATTTGCAAGCGAAGCGAAAAGGCAAAAAACAGAGTAAAAACAAAAGTCACAATACCGCAAGCGGTAATCACATTTGCAAGAAGAATTAAAAATGAACTGTTTAAGGATTTAGATGAGTCACAATACCGCAAGCGGTAATCACATTTGCAAGAAGGAGCAGTTGTATTAGGTAGCGACCTCCCCTCATTTGAGTCACAATACCGCAAGCGGTAATCACATTTGCAAGAGCAGGCCTCAAAACCCGCTCCCAGAGCGGCTCTATAAGCCACTTTAGGAAAACCAAACATATTTTTCTTTATTTCCCACGAAAGCAGGCCTTTTTGCCATTATTTCCCAGAGGAAGAATGCGTCTCCGACCAGTATTCATCAGCCTTAAGACCACTTTAGGAAAACCTCATTTGGTTAACTTGCACTCGACGAACAAAATTCAGTCTCTCATACGACTGCGCAAATTTCGTCTCAACCACAGTTATAGGCAGCACTCATAAATACTGTTCAGTAAACAAAACTGCCCATTACAACTATATTATAATAGGTTTTACCATAACAGTCAAGCTTCCTTTTTAACAATGCATAAGAAGCATATTTCTTACAAAATCATTCCTTTAGCTGAGTGAGGGGACATTTCATACTAGTTCTAGTTAATTTTACCACTAGGGGAAATCACTAAGCTCTACAAAAACAAGCTTTGTCAACTAGAGAAAGCATAAAAAAAGTGAGAGCGGTCTAAGCCACTCCCACTCTGATCTCCACAAGGGAAACCGTAGAAGCTAGTCATTATAGCGTTCCTGATTTTTATGTACGTATTCCAGAATCATACCAGCAGTTTCTTCAATAGCACGGTTGGATACGTTAATAATGGGACAATGGATGCGGCGCATAATGCCCTTAGCGTATTCCAGCTCGGAGTTAATACGCTTCATATCCGCATAAGCTGCACCATCGGAAAGGCCCATGGTTTTCAAACGCTCGGAACGGATTTCGTTCAGCTTGAAGGGGTCAATCAAAAGACCCACAATCTTGTAGGGAGGTACCTGGAAGAGCTCATCGGGGGGCTGCAGCTCCGGCACCAGGGGTACGTTGGCTACCTTAATTTTCTTATGGGCCAGGTACATGCTCAAAGGAGTCTTGGATGTACGGGATACACCGATAATAACGATATCCGCCTTCAGCAGGCCGATGGGGTTCTTACCATCATCGTACTTAACCGCAAATTCTACGGCCTCCACACGCTTGAAGTATTCATGGTCCAAGGAATGGATCAGGCCTGCCTGGTTACGGGGCAGCATGCCAGTACTCTTTTCAATAGCCTTCATCATGGGGCCTAAAACATCCACAACCTGCACATCCAGGGCCATGGCCTTATCGGCAATATGCTCGCGCAGCTCCGGAGAAACAATGGTATAGCATACCACGGCCTTATTCATGGAAGCTTCATCTAAAATCTTATCAATCTGTTCCTTATCCTTCACATAAGGTACACGGATGACATCAAATTTTTCTTCTACAAACTGACTGGTTGTAGCCTTTACAACGGATTCCGCAGTTTCACCGATGGAGTCGGAAACTGCATAAATCACCGGATTAATCTTCCCTATGATAATTACCTCCCTTGCCCTCTGCCAAATCTACCAGCAGACGGGTGAAATTTGTTTTCGTTATCCTACCGACAACCTCATAGCTACGCTTACCGGCATCAATGGTCTTCACCACGGGTAAGCTGTCTATTTCATTATCAATAATCTTATTGGCCGCCGTCGCCACGGATTCATCCGGAGCAATTACAACCAGCTTGGCCAGCGGTGTCATAACCATTACCGCAGGTATATCCCGCAAATCCGCATTATTAATAGCCGCCTTCAAAAGGTCCTTACGGGAAATAACACCCGTCAGCAGGCCACTTTCGTCCAGCACATATACAGAGCCCACATCCTCGAGGAACATGGTTACTACGGCCTCATAGGCACTTTTATCCTGACTGATGACAATGGGTACGGATTGAAGGTCCTGGACAAGGATGCTGGAAATTTCCTCCATCAGCATTCCCAGGGTATTCTTACCCGTATAGAAATAACCTACCTTCGGCCTGGCGTCTAGAATACCGCTCATGACTAAAATAGCCAAATCGCTACGCAGCGCCGCTCTGGTAACATTTAAACGAGCCGCTATATGCTCGCCCGTAATGGGTCCTTCCAAGCGCACAATTTCTGCAATACGCTTTTGTCTGCTACTTAAAGCTATGATTCTCACGCCCTTTCATCACTAATTCTCTAATTAGTATACACTACTTGAGGATTTTTTTCCATATCCAGTCCTAAATATTTTAATTTCTTTTTCATTAGTACAGCCCCTGCTTGTAGCACCACCTCAGCTTTGCTATAATAGCACTATATGAATTTGAGGAGTGATGAAATGGATATTAATGCCATGATAAAAAGAATTAATGAATTAGCACATAAAAAGAAAAACACCGGTCTTACCCCGGAGGAATTGGCCGAGCAGCAGGAGCTCTATAAGCTCTATTTAGGTAATATCCGTGGTCAGCTCAAAAGCCAGCTGGATAATATTACCGTAGTGGACGAGCCCCCCGTGAAGCACTGATGGCCGCCTTCCGTCTTGACCCGGCCCATATTGCCTATGAGGACGACTATCTGCTGATTTTAGATAAGCCGGCGGGGATGCTGGTCCATCCCACCACCTACGAAAGAGGTACCACCCTCTACGATTACGTAGCGGAGTATTATGGAAGAAAAGGGATTACGGCGGACATCCATCCCGTCTCCCGCCTGGACAGGAATACCTCCGGCCTGGTCATCTTTGCCAAGGAGCCCATCATCCAGTACTGGCTCTCCAAGCAGCATATCCAGAAGGAATATTTAGCTTTGACGGCCCACCACCTGCCCCAGAAGGAGGGTATCATCGAAGCACCCATTGCCAGGACGCCGGACAGCATCATCAAGCGCTGTGTCAGCCCCGAGGGAAAATATGCCAAGACTGCCTACAAGCACCTGCTGACTAATAAGGGCATCAGCCTGGTCCAGCTGCAGCTCTTTACGGGCCGCACCCACCAGATCAGGGTCCATATGGCCTATATCGGCTGTCCCCTCTATAATGATAATCTCTACGGTACGCCAGGCCCCCAGGCCCGACATGCCCTCCACGCCTATAAGCTGGCCTTTAAGCATCCGGTGGGCGACTTTCCCCTGGAAATCACCCGTGACCTGCCAGAAGATTTACATAAAATAATTTACTAAAGAATACTAATGAAGTAGAGATTGTGTTATAATATTAAGCAAGAAAGTACATTTAAGGAGGAAGTATTGATGCCTTTAGTTACATCTACTGAAATGTTCAAAAAAGCCTATGAAGGCAAATATGCAGTTGGCGCATTCAATGTCAACAATATGGAAATTATCCAAGGTATTATTTCCGCAGCTAAGCAGGAGGAATCTCCGGTAATTCTCCAGGTTTCCGCTGGTGCCCGTAAATATGCCAGCCATATCTACCTGACCAAGCTGGTGGAAGCAGCTGTTGAAGACAGCGGTCTGCCCATCGTACTCCATCTGGACCATGGCGAAGATTTTGATATCTGCAAGGCCTGCATCGATGGCGGCTTTACCTCCGTTATGATTGACGGCAGCAAGCACCCCTATGAAGAAAACATTGAAATGACCAGACGCGTTGTTGAATATGCTCACGAAAGAGGCGTTGTCGTAGAAGCAGAATTGGGCCGTCTGGCTGGCGTAGAGGATGCTGTTAAGGTTAACACCAAGGATGCAACCTACACTGATCCTGACCAGGCTGTAGAATTTGTTGAACGCACCGGCTGCGACTCCCTGGCTATTGCTATCGGTACCAGCCATGGTGCTTATAAATTCAAGGGTAAACCAGAGCTGGACTTTGCTCGTCTGGAAAAAATTTCCAACATGCTTCCCAACTATCCCCTGGTTCTCCATGGTGCTTCCACTGTTATTCCTGAATTCGTAGCAGAATGCAACCAATACGGTGGTAAGATTGACGGCGCTCAGGGCTGCCCGGAAGACATGCTCTTCAAGGCTGGTAAATACGGCGTCTGCAAAATCAATATCGATACCGACCTGCGTTTGGCAATGACCGCTTCCGTACGTAAGTATCTGGTAGAGCATCCTGGCGACTTCGATCCTCGTCAATATCTGAAACCTGCTCGTCAGGCTATCCATGACATGGTTGCTCACAAAATGCGCGACGTACTCAACAGCAGCCATAGACTCTAATCAATACCTTAATCAGGCTTCATAAAAAAGTGAAGGTGTAGCTTAGCTACACCTTCTTTTTTTATCTATTCTTTATTTTTACAAAGCTTTTAACTACCCTACTCCGGCAGGGCTTATCTCTGCTCCAGCAAATAGCTATGGCCCACCTGCTGGAGGACCTTACAGTCCTTGGGCAGCAAGGGTAAGCTATCCCTATCCACCAGGAAGTACTTCAGCTGGCCGTTCTGTAGCAACTGCTGCAGCTCCGGCCCCTGGGGTAGAGGGTGAGCCGTCCGTCCGGCATAAAAATAAAAACCCTGACGTAAATCCCGTTCCACATAAAGTTCCGGCTCAAAGGCACAATGATGGCGGTACCAGTCGCTCAGCTTAGCCACATTCTGAGTATCAGCTACCAGCGGCAGAGCAAAAACAAAGACGATGAACATGGTAGCCAGCCCGGCCAGAGCATGTAACCAGGTTGCCAGCAGCACATCCTTGTACTGCCACAGGGTATATACAATCGCCACGCCAATCAGCACCAGCAGCAGGGCCGTAATTTGACCGATAAAGACCAGCTCCCCACCTAGATGGGCACCCAGCTGCAGGCTTCCCCAGGCTCCCAGGCCCAGGGTCAGGCCACTCAGATACATCCAGGCGGTATAGGTGGTACTCTGCCGCTGTCTTTCCTTAAGCCGCGCCAGGTTCCAGCCCACCAGGACTGCCACCGGCGGCAACAGCAGCAGCACCGCTACCGGGCTCTTCACTCCATGCCAGCTGAGCAGTCCCAGGCCCACCAGCAGCCAGATAAAGAAGGGCTCCAGCTTCCGTAAATCATCAATGCGGCTATCATAGAAGGCATGCTTTAAGGAAAGCAGGGTCAGGCCAAGCCAGGGCATGCAGCCCAGAGCTAGGGCCAGCAGATAATACCACCAGCCTGCCGTCGCATAGGGATAGGCCACCAGACCATCAAAATAATATTTATCCCAGGCCTGGAGTAGTGCCTCCCCACCATGGAAATAGTACAGACCACCATACCAGGGCAGCAGCAGGAGCACTACCAGCAGCAGTCCCGGCAGCTTATGCATTTCCCGCCAGCGCCGCTCTTTGTCCACCAGCAGGGCGTGGAGGAAAATAACCGTACCGGGCAGGATAAAGCCCAGACTACCTCCCACCAGCGTGGCTACCGCCCAGCCCACATACATGAACAGATAATTACGGTAGATATAGGACAGCACCGTCCACAGCAGACAGAGCAGCAGTAGATTATCCACCACAGCCGCCTTGGAAAAGAGCATGAACTGAAGGCTGCTGGTCAAAACCAGTGCCGCAAGAAAGCCCGCCAGCTCGTTAAAAAGATTAGTTACTCCTAAATAGAACAGCAGCACCGTCAAGATGCTGGCCACGGGGGACCAGAAGCGCACGCTAAAGGGTCCATCCCCCACCAGATAGTAAAAGCCGGCGCTCAACCAATAATACAGGGGTGCCAGCTGGAAGGCAGGCTCCTCCAGAATCTGTAGGGTAAAGAAACCGCCGCCATTACTCAGCTCACGGATAACCCCACCGTTAGCCGCCTCCAGACAATTCCACAGGGGACCACTATTAATACCCAAAAAACTGCTGCACAAAACCAGCAGACCTAAAATGAGCAGACTTCTATTTTCAAATTGTTCCATAATTAATCCTCATTCTCTTATTTCTGCTTGCTTTCCTTGCTCAGGGTGTGATTGAAAATATCATAGCCAAAGGCCCTCAATGTCACAAAGGCACCTAACAGGAAGGGTAAATACTCAGCTGTAAAGCGCCACAGCACGGCCATAATTCCTTCCAGACCCTCGGGCAGGATGCGGGAAAAGAGCACTACGAAGCCGGCCTCGGCAATGCCGCTGCCACCGGGCGTAGGTGAAAAATAAAGCACCAGGTTCAGCAGAATCATCCTGCCCATGACCTGGGCTAGGTCAAAGTCAAAATTCAGACCGGTAAAGAAGGCCGGTACCGTACCGTAAATAAAGAGCAGGCTCAGACCCGACTCTAAAAAAGCACGCAACATCTTCAAGGGATGCTGGCCCATAATCCAAAAAGCATTCTTAAACTCATGGTACCAGATAAAGCAGTTCCTCCGGGTCGTATAGGAGGCCTTATTCGTACAAATGTACAGCCACTTTTCCGGATAACGGGTCCGCATCAGCGCATAGGCCACCACGGGCAGCATTACGAAAATGCAGGAAACCGCCGTAATCACCGTCGGCGACATCCAGCCGCCAATGCTACTATCCACATGGAGCACCACGGGCACCAGGAAAATCAAAAAGAAAATGGACATAATGGTACGCACCAGCACCACCACGATGGCCTTGGCCACGGGCACGCCGGCCTTACGCATGAACATAATCTGGGCAATAGCACCACCACTGGCACCGGGAGTTACCAGCGCCAGGAAATAGTTACTCAAAACTACATTACCCACCTGACGCAGGCTCAGTCTTTCATTGGTAATATCGGCCAGGGTAATCAGACGCAGACCATCAAAAAAAAGACCGATGGCCAGACTGCCCAGCGCCAACAGGATACAGCTGGGCTCGAACATACTTAAATAGGATAATGCTCGTATATCAAAAGTAAAGTAAACGACCGCTACGGATATCAGCAGTACAAAAGCAAATAATATCGCCAGTCGTCGTAATAATTTTTTAGACATCTATCTTTTACCGCCACTTCTTTACTGCCTCCCCAGGAGACAGTTATTTCAGTTTCTCTCTAATTCGCATAGCTTCACCTTACTATTATAGCATTTTCTGAGGGCATTTTCCCTATCAGCTTGTAAAATTCTTGAGGTTTTAATAATGAATTTGTTTACAGTTAGCAAAGTGGAGCTTCACAAACTCACCCAAGCGCTCCCGTCCCAGACGGTCCACCAGCCTTTGGGCAGCAGCAGTAGCCTGGGGTCCGCCCCCCTTGGGCAGCTCCTCCCCTGCCAGCAGGCTCAGCTCCGCCAACCGACGCAGGAAAGCAGCACGGGCCAGCACCGAGGCTGCGGCTACGGCCAGGTCACTTTCAGCCTTGGGACGTTGGCGGAAGTCCACCCTGGGAAAGCTCTGCTTTAAGGCTACCAGAATAGTATTGGACCTGGTGAACTGGTCGATCAGGGCACCCTGGCAGTGAGGCTGACGCTCCAGCACCTTACGCAGGGCGGCCATATGGCCCAGGCTCAGCAGCTGGTTAAGATTAGCGCCCCGCTCCTGCAGCTGGCGATAGCGCATATTATATACCGCAGGCTTCAGCTCCAGCACTGCATAGTCCACTACCTGCTCCTTAATCAGCGGCTCCAGTTCAAGGATTTTTTTATCAGTCAGGGCCTTACAGTCCTTTACTCCGGCCTGCTGCAGCTTGGCCGCCGTCGTTCTGTCCACCACAGTGGCCGCCACTACCAGGGACCCGATAAAATCACCCTTGCCGGATTCATCACTACCGGCCCAAAGCCCCGGCCACAAGGGTGCCGTGTATTCACCCTGGACCAGATGGGGCTGTGCTCCGGTAACGCCTGCTTGGGGCAAGCTCTTCCCCTCCACGGCAGCCAGCAGTTCCTGCTCCAAGGGGCCACCCTTTCCCCGCCAGACCAGGCGGCGCCCCTTTTTGCCGTTATAAACAGCTAGGGACACCCTTTCTCCCTCCCGCTGGAGAGTGAACTGGTGTCCATAATTAATATCCTTTTCCTCCACAATGCTAGCTAGGGCCCCCATCCGAGTCCTCAGCTCTGCTAAATAATTTATGAAATCATCCTTCATGGAAATGCTCCTTATCTAGGTTTTTTCTCTCTATTTATAATAATTCTTCCTAGGAAGCAGTTTTCCCTGCCACAGCCCCACAAAATAATCTCACGCTGGTCCAAAAGCAAGGGACCCTGTAGAGCCTGAACCACTACCAGCCTCCACAGAGTCCCTATCTGCAAATTATTATTTACTTCTATAAAGCCATTTCAGCCACATCCTGGCGCAGCGCCACCCGCAGGCTGTTGGTCCGCCGCAGCTCCGCCCCGTAAAGGGCCATCTTGGGGTAATGCTTAAAGCTATCCCAATCGGCTACATGGATATTCCCGTTCTGGATATTAGCCGCCAAAATCGGGAAAAGCTGTCCCCGCTGCAGCTGCCATTGGTAAAAGCGGTCGCTCCCGCTCTTATCCGGCAGGACTATGCCCACAATATCCATCCTGGTACCACCATCCCCGCCCAGGGCGTAATTCAGCTCCCGCGGAATCCACTGATCCCAGGTAGCCCGGTGCAGCTCCTGCATCCAAGGCGTAATGAGGATGAGCAATAGGGAAACCCCCTGCAGCTTAGCCCGCAGCCGCTGCTGAATATAGGCCTCGCTATAGCCGGACAAATCCTCGTCCCCCTGCTCCTCCTCCACTACCTGGTCCTGATAGAAGGTATAATCCCTTAAATAGCGGGCATAATCACCGGGGCGGGTGCCCTGCAGCTTCCCCAGCATAAATTTGACATCCTTATCCTGATGCTTATAGGAAATAAAAATCTTTCTAGCCATCTCCAGCCCTCTCTTCTTATAATGAACTTATGTTTGTTTTGTTCGTTGTAAGAAGCATAGCACAAGCCGTCCCCTACGTCAAGTACTCCCCCATCCACTTGCTTCCCTTTTAATAAAGTGCCCTAGGGGAAAAGGACCGCAACACCTCCACCGTAGAGCGGTCCGGAGCGGTACCCGCTATATTTCATCCTGAAAATATCTGTCAATAAATTCTGTCAGGCTTTGCGCAACCGGTACCAGCTCGTTATCCTCATGTAGCCAGAGATAAATTGTAGAAGCGTCCACCTGTCCCGTGGGCAATATCCGGTAGCAATAATAATCACCACAACCATTGGCAGCAAAAAAGAGCAGCTGCTCCACTCCCGCATAGTCTTCGGCCAGCATACCACGTAGATTCGCTATTGTCGCAAGCATCCTGTCCAGGGATAAAAACAGATAGCCGTCTCCATCAGCTTCCAGGAAAAGCTGCCGCAGAGCCTCGGGCAGGGTACAGCCCAGCTGCTGTTCTGCCCTCTGGATGGCTACGCTTTCAGCTCCTGGTGCAGGACGGACGTAGGCATTTTCCTTAGCATAGTGTAAAAACTGTTCTCTGTACATTGGCTCATAACCTCCCATAACTTCCCCAGCAAGGACAAGCCCCTGCCTCATTTTCTATTACATTCTCCCTTTGTCCACGTAATCCTGCCAGCCCCACCCCTTCTGTAAGCCGAACAAACGAACAGAGAAGCATACTAAGCCCCCATAGGCATATTCAGCAGAATACAGCTATGGGGGCTGTTAAGAAATATTTAGCTACCGGTCTTAGACGAGCCTGCCCTGCCCTTTAATGCTCTGGGCCAGCTCCTGGATATTGGCGGACAAGGTATCCAGCTTGCGCTCCATCCGCAGGAGCAGGTACCAGCTGAGGATTATGGGAAAGCCATAATTAGTGACAGCGGCAAGTAATTCCTGCATTTCCATCAGGAGCTGCTTATTCCAGGACGGTTACGTCAATGGTGCGGATACGTGCTTCCACAGGGGCCTTGAGGGCAGCACCTTGAACACCAAAGGCCTGGGAGTCCAGGACGGTCTGCATAGCCTGGTCGGCCTGCTCCTTGTTCACATCCTCACGGGGATTAGCTACGGTTAAGGTTTTTTTGGCACCAGCAGCGGTGGCAAATACTAATTCTAATTTCTTTTCCATCCTTCTACTTCCTTTCTTCACACAAGCTCATTACACTGGCAGGCTTAGGCACCTACGTTCAATTCCTTCTTTTCGGTGTAGCAGATGCTGTCCACATCCTCGGTCATCAGGCCTCCCAGGGCTTGACCGGCGGCATGGAGCTGGTCCAGGCTGGCCTCGGGATTGATATTATTATAGCTGCGGGCCTTGGTCTTGGCCTCGCCGCTATCATCCATTCCCAGCACTACATTAATGTTTAAGGCTCTTTTCAATACTTTGGCAGATACAGTCATGCTTCATGCTCCTTTCATGCACAGCGGGTTGGTTGGGCAGCGTCCTTAAATAAGGGCAGCTGCCGATACAGGAAATGCTCGCGATACTGTAGCGCCCGCTCCCGCAGCAGTACGCCACCTAGACGTAGCCGGTGCTCCTCCAGGCTGTCGGGCAGGTACCATAAATCCCAACGCATGTCCGGATCACCGCTACCAGGACCATAACCATCCTCACAGGCAATTTCCGCATGGGTCTTGACCGTGTCATAGGCTAAGGGCAGCCCCAGGGCATAGGTCAGAATGGCAATTACCTGGGCTAGCGTAGCTATCTGCTGCTCCGTGGGCGGTTCCCCTCCCAGATGCACCTTCCCGGAGGCCTGGCAGCTGGCCTGGTAGCCACAGCACAGGGTAATCCCCAGGGTATCGGTATTCCGCAGATAGGTATGCTGCTTAAATTCCGTCAGCTTGGTACAGGTCTGGTAAATCGTTCCGTCCCTGTCAATATTGATATGGTAATCGTCATAGGCCTGGCCGTAATGTCCTGCTGTCCAGTGCAGGTAGAGGCATTTCAGCCGCCCCCTGGCCTGACAGCCGAGAATGTACAGCTGCCGGTGGCTGATGGTTAGTGGTGTTGGTACTAACATCTGTATCACGTCCTTTCACTCTCTAAATGGGGCCTAGGAGTCTGAAGACGACAGGAACTTTATGAAAAATTTGTGAATTATGAGATTTTTCTGTATTTCTCTTAGCATTTTCAGGTTTCAGGCCATCAGATGGGATTATTTTTTCCGCTAATATCTGTTATAATTTACGTATTGTTTCCAATTGATAGAATATTTAAATTATAAGCCTATTCTACTCTTGGAGCTTTGAGCACGCCCTCCCTAAGCCTTGCACTGGAAAGGCTTCCGAGAAAATTTTGTGGTGTTTGAGAAAGGAATGAAGTCAATGAACGAAGAGACTTTAAATCTTCATTTTAACTACTCTCAAAAGATTCTGGCCGCTACCCTAAAGGATTTACGGCTACAGGAAAATTTAACCCAGGAGGAGCTGGCCCTGGAGCTGGGCATTTCGCGGACCGAGGTACAGACCCTTGAAAATGCCCACGGTAATCCCAGCTTCACCTTTTTAGTCCGCTTATACAAGCGGTTGGGTAAGAAGCATTATATTCTGGATATAATGTTTACCCCATAAGCTGCTTGACACTCTCACGTAAAAGAACAGCGCCCCACCATTGGGACGGTGCGTTGACAAGGGAGGTGAAAATATGCAGCAGGAAACAAACTTTCCCATGGAGCTTCATACCCTAGGCGAATATATCCGGCATAGGCGCAAGGCGCTGGCTATCAGTCAGGAGGCTTTGGCCAGCAGCCTGGGTATTGGTCTTACTACGCTGGCAGGTATTGAAGCGGGTACCAGAAATGTTACCCTGTACAATATAGAAAAAATCTTTTTCGGACTCTTCTCCTTAGAAAGCTCTGCCTCTAAGGACAAGTCCCTTCCACGCAGATAATCCCCCTGCACCTAAGATGGCAGCTGAATTAGACAGCTGCCATTACTATTTTTAGGTGTCCTCACCAGGCTCATTATATGGAGGTGGTCTTTAGCGGTAGCCCATGCTACACTGGGACCATCTTCTCTTTCGCTTTTTCTTTTTTTTATTTTTTTTCTTTTTCCCTTTCATCTTCTCGCCTCTATCAAGATAACGCGTAGCGTTATCCTCCTTGTTCCCAGAATAGTATAAGCTACTACTAGGAGTCTGCTCCCGTTCTCCCACTAGGCTTTAGCCAGGCTTGGACGGGACTGGGTCCGGCAGTGACTAAGGTTTAAAGGCTCAAATAGCTATTAACCCCTGGGTAGCGCAGGGTAGAGCCTAGGCCTATAGATTCCCTACGAGCAGCAGTATTAGCCCTGGAGGGACTTGACGGCACAGGAAGATGAGGGTGTTTTTAGCAGACTGGAGGCTGGTTCAATGTGTAAAGAAATGGTTAAGCTAGAAACTGCAATAGCAGGAGCAATCAGGGTCAAGAAGCTGCAGTACAGCTGGGGCCGACAGGTCAGACAGATCCGGCTGGCCCTTAATTTAACGCCCCATGCCTTTGCCGATAAGCTAAGGCTGTCCATGAATGGGCTCAAGAAGGTGGAGGATGGTCGGGCCTCCTACACCCTATGCTTTAAGGCCCAGCGGGGTTTAAGACTGCTGCTGGCAGAAAGGATGGCCCTGAAAATGACCCGGCTCCCCAAGCCACCTCACCCGAAAAAGAAGCCCTCCCAGACAGCCAAATCAACAGAGGATCAGCAGCATAAACCGAAATCGTGAAGTATTTGTAAACAATTCCTATTTCGCTTGCTATCTTGTAAAGATAGTTGTATTCTATAAGTGGGGTTGGACCCCAATGCATCCTTCCCAGTGTGCATGGTCTCTCCCTGAAAAAACTATCTTCTAAAACCAGCAGTGCTAAGCTGCTGGTACGACACTCAGGCTCATCCGTCATGGATGGGCCTTTTCTTATGCCTAAAAATAAACTCTCCATGCACCCTTTAGCAGGTGTGGAGAGTTTTTATAAGGTAGATATTTAAGGAATTAGTCCTGACAGCTCCGCTAAGGGGCCCCAGCAGGGAGCAGGAGGCACAAGAGATATGCACTAGCCGTAAGTGGCTTTATTCTCTGTAAAAGGCAATTCAGAGGGTTTTAAGGAGCTTGGGCTATTTGTATCTTCCTATGCTGCTACCCCAACAGGACAGCAGGAAAAGGGCTGATCTAAGCAAGCAGAAGCAGGAGACTGCCAAGGAGCAGCAAGGAAAAACTACTTAAAATCACCCATATAATGAGCTTTAGAAAGCACCCTCCTCCCCTAGCCGAACAGCCCCTAAAAATGGCAGCTAGCCTGCTATTGGGGTGAATACAGCTGCCGAATACGATAAAACTGGTGGCAGGAGCAGCCTAAAAGGCTGTATTTGATAACGCAGGCTTTGGAAAAAGACAGCGGAAAGGAAAATTTATGGGCAAAATCACCCATATAGTGAGCTTTTGGGAAAGCCTGGTAAAGCTAAAACAGTGGGATGTGGTCAAAAATTGGAGAAAATGGACTTTTTCAACTAGAGCTTTGGACCAGTTAAATATAAAAAAGGACACAAACAGAATTATACAAATTCTATCCGTGTCCCTAATCCATTATAAAAGCTTCTTTTAGCCCTTGCAGTCGTTCTTCCAACGATTATACGCTTCTGGCATACATACTGCACAAGAACGATAGTAGCCTCATCCTTAAAGAACACTCTGTACTTCACATAATGTCCAGCGGCAATATGCCTTTGGGCAGAGGGGCAGTCTAAACGTCCATAGATTTTTAACCTACGATGGCCGCCAAAAGTACCTGGCGTCTTCGATGAATATTCTTTACCATGCTCATTAAGAAGCTTATAATTTTTTTCCCAATGTTTTTCTCGTATCTTAAGATAATAGAAAATAGGGAAATTTAATATTTTTCTAAATATTAAATTTACGCCTAAAGTATATTATTTTTATTTTAAAATATTTTATAATTCAAGAATTGAATATAAAATATATAAACAAGGGATATAACTGTAATATTGACATTCTTTTAGAATAAGTATAGTATCTAGTTGTCAAATTAAATATAAAAAGTATTAGGTGTTATTACTTAATAGGTAAACAGGTTAAATGCCTGTGCTGTCCCGCAGCTGTAGGGTGGAGAAAGTCTCACTAATGTCACTGGGAAACTGGGAAGACGAGATGGACGATGAAGCCGAGCCAGAAGAACTGCCTAATTACTTACGCCGCGTTATTCTGCGATGGACATGATGAACGTATTTAAGGACATCCATCTATGCATTTGGCAGATGGATGTTTTTTTATAAGTAAATTTTTATAAATAAAAAAGGAGGATGTATGAAAAAATTATTTTATACTCTGTTAACGTCAATCATGTTAATCAGCTCCAGTATTTGTTTTGCGGCCGAAACATCATCAGATAAGATGATTCTTGATTGGACAACAAATAAAGTGTGGGTTAATGATGGCGAGCTATGTGTTACAGGAATTTTCTTTAACAAGCGTAGTGATGTAGCAGTAACAAAATTGAACGAATTTCTGCTAGTTTTAAACTACGAAAGGCCAGACGGGACTAAAGCTCAATTTATAGGTAGGCCAAAAAAATTACCAATTTGTAAGGTAATGCCTAATCAATCTCGTAAAATTAATTTTAATTTTGGAGAATTTCAATATAACGTAAAAAATTGGACTACCTCAGAAAAATATGTTTTTAGTTATATAAATGGAGCTAGATGGTAATGGAAAGGGTTAGAATTGAAATGAATAATAAGAAAATGACAGTTGCAACTGCTATGTGTATGCTTATGGGCATGTGTGTAAGCGTAGAAGCAGCCTTCGACGAAAACCTAAACAACTATACCCTGAATAGCGTATTAGTAGAAGCGGACGCTTTAAAAAATAAATTTGGTGATACCATTACCGAACAATCCTACTATCGTACCGGTGGTGACGTGAAGGTTATCACTAGAGAAGAAATTGAAAAACGCCATTATAGTGATTTAACAGAAGCAATTAAGAGAATTCCTGGTGTAACTTTTCAAAATCCGGGTTATAGAGGTGGTGAATACGGTTATCAGTTCTATAACAATGGCATCTCTATTAACGGTGATACCAGAGTTATTATTCTTGTAGATGGTAGACGTGTTGATAATGCCGCAAGTACTAGAATTGGTAATAATTCCAAAAAGGGATCAAAATCAACAGGTGTTAATTTAGATCAGGTAACTAATATAGCCAATGTTGAAAAGATAGAGGTTATTAAAGGACCTGGTGCATCAATTTATGGTGCTGACTCTTTGGGTGGCGTAATTAACATTATTACACGTAAGGGCGGTAGCCAAAATGTTGGCACTATCGATTTAGCAACTGGCTCTTGGGATAAGCACAAATATTCTTTGACCTATTCTGGTACTGGCGGGGAAGATAATACTTGGCATTATTTTATTTCAGCTAACCGTGATATGAGCGATGATACTAAATATCGTGATGGTATCATTGATAAAGATGGCACCTTAGGCGGATCTAATTGGAAAGAGGACGGCGTTAACGTTCGTATAGATAAGGATTTTAATGAAAATGAAAGCTTAAAGTTCTGGTACAATTTTAAAGAAGGTAAGGACGGCTATCCTATTGCAACTCCTAACATGAAATATTGGAACGAAAAAGATTGGAAGGATATTATTTTTAAAGCAGCTGTAGGTCAGCTGGATGAAAATAATAAATTAGTTGGTGGTACCTTAAGCGGTGATGTTAATAACCCTGGTTATCATAACCTCTACGCTTTAGATGGTAAGGGTTATGGTTCCTTCAGCAGATTTAAGCATAATGACATGGATATTACCTATACCTTTAATAAAGAAAATGGTATGGAAAGCTTTTTACGTCTTTACGATCAAAACCATCGTTATGCCCATAGAGACAAATATAAATGGTATATTAATGGTAATGGGGCTGGCGATGCTTATAAGGCATTATTCCCCAACGGCGCTACTGATGAGCAATTAAACGCTTGGATTGAAGAAAACCTTGCTCCATTCCCTGGAGATGAAGATAAATTAAAGGAATGGGTAGAAAAAACTGGTGGTAGAGCAACAGACCCCACTAACTGGCATGAAGAAAAAAATCGTGGTATTCAATTACAATACGCAAAAACCTTTGGTGTAAATGATATTATTGCTAGCGTTACCTATGATAAGGCTAGAAACTACAGTAAGAGTATTAGAGATGATAAAGAAACCTCCTCTTATGTAGAAAGAGAATCCATCTTGGGCTTCATCCAAGATAAGGTGCATGTAAGTAATAAGTTTGATATTACCCCTGCTTTAAGATATTCTAAATATGATGCTTTCGAAAATAATAGCGAAGGCGTAACCACTCAAGGTAAAGGTGATACTGATTCCTTAACTCCGAGTATTCATACCCAGTATATGTTTGATGACACCAGTTCCATGTACTTTGGTTGGACCAAGGTGTTTAGACCTTTAAAATCAGGAGACTATACTTCCGTAGATGGTGTATTCAAAACTCCGTTGAGAGATGAAAAGGGCGATGCCTGGACCATTGGTGTGCGTAAGGACTTATCCGATAAAACCAGCTTAGCAGTGCATTATGATTTAACAGCAATGAGCAATGCTATCGCTACTTTACCTATTATTACAGATGGCGAGGTAAAATCTACTGCAGTTAACGCTAAAGAAGATAAAAAATCCTTTAACGTAACGCTGGACCATATTTTTGATGATCATTTTACTTTGGGTGCGTCCTATTCCCATATGGAGGATAAATGGAAGGCTAAATCTGGTTGGATACTCGATCCTAGCTGGGGTTATGATGAAGGCTCCGATATAAATGTTAATATCAATGGCTTGCGACCTGAAAACCATTATTCTTTGAACCTATCCTACGAAAATGGTAATTTGTATACTGGCCTTCTTGCTAACTGGTATACTGGTTGTAGCGATTATGCATTTACTGATAACAGCTTCTTGGTACTGGATTGGAACCTTAATTATACCTTTACTAAGGATTTAGACGCTTATGTTTTAGTAACTAATTTGACTAATGAAGCCTATGAAACCTCTTATAATTCATGGAACGGTGTAGGCAGCTCCGCAATGCCTGGCCGGTGCTTCATGGTAGGTATGCGTTATAAATTCTAATCAAGAGAATAATGCAATATAGTTTTTTGGTAAAGCATGCCCATTTGGGTATACTTTATCGTAATTTTGGTGTGTTTTATGCAAAAGTTATTATTAATAGCGCTCCTGCTGCTTTGTAGTGAATGTAGCTTTTGGCGAATTGATAAGCCTGTGGATTTTAGGACCCAGCCCCTGAAAAAAACAGTGGCCTATAACAAGGCTAATTATCCCCTGACCATAGTAAATTACAATTCCAAGGCAGAAGAGGAAAGCTTTACATATGAAAAGTCACCCCAAAGGGTTATTGCTATCTGGCAAAATTCTGTAGAGATTATGTTAGCTCTAGGCTTAGAGGATAGGCTTATTGCCGGTTTAGGAGTTCCTACGGATGAATGCCTACTGCCTGCTCATCGTGACGCCTATAATAAGCTTCCTTATAAGAGCCTAGAACTCTTAGATTTGGAAACAGTAATGATGATGCAGCCAGATATGATTATAGGCTGGTACAGCACCTTTTCCCAAAATGTTTTACGCGGAACAGATTTTTGGAAACAGAGAGGAGTGCATACCTATATCGCCAAATCCTCTTCCCCTAATAAAGAGGACAGGGTCCTAGAAAGTGAATATCAGTACATTTTAGATATTGGTAGGATTTTTGACAGGGAGGCAAGGGCTCAGGAAATCGTTAATAATATGCAGCAGGAAATTGCTTATGTAGTTGATAAGACTAAACATATTGAGCATCGTCCATCAGCCCTAGTTATTGAGCTGATGGGCAATAATGTGAGCATTTATGGTGATAAAACTCTGGCTGGAGATATTGTGCATAAGCTACGTGGAAACCTGCTTTTAGGTGATGCTAGAACTATTAGTATGGAACAGATTATTGATTTGAATCCAGATAATATTTTTGTCGTAATTACAGAAAGATATCATGGCTATGAGCAGATGCATGTGGATAAAATTTTACACAATAAGGCTTTGCAAAATTTAGACTGTATTAAGAATAAGCGGGTCTTCCCTCTGCCCCTATATGCTATTTATGCATCGGGCATACGTTCCTACGATGGCATACAAATTTTAGCAAGGGGTCTTTATCCAGAACTTTATGAGGAGAAAAATTATGAATGAGTTTTTTAAGGAAGCCAGCTATCTAATGGTTTGTGTCCTTCTACTTGTTGTCTTAGGCTTTACCCTTTTGTGGGGCTTAAGCATTGGCACAGTAAAAATTCCCACGGACATTATTTTTTATACCATAATTAATCAATTTAGCAGTGAATTGGCCCTGGACGCCCCAGGACAAGGTCCAGTGCACGATATTATCTGGCTCATACGTTTCCCTAGACTAGTATTGGCAGCTATCGTCGGTTGTGGTCTGGCTACCTGTGGTGTTATTATGCAAGCCATTGTGAAGAACCCCCTGGCGGATCCTTATATTTTAGGCGTTTCCTCCGGGGCCTCCCTGGGAGCTACAGCAGCTATTCTGTTAGGCATTGGTGTTTCCCTAGGTGAAAGCTTTGTAGGTATTGCTGCCTTTATTGGTGCTTTTGGAATTTCCCTAGGTGTACTGTTTATTTCTAATTTAGGCGGTCGGGCCAATTCTGTTAAGCTGCTTTTGGCAGGCATGGCATTGAGTTCCGTTTGTGGAGCTTTTTCCAGCTTTATTGTCTATTTTGCCAATAATAAGGAGGGTATGCAAACCATTGCCTATTGGCTGATGGGTAGTCTGGCCGGTGCCAAATGGAGTAATATTTTTATGATTGCACCCATTGTTATTCTATCCATCCTCTTTTTCTGGACTAGAAGTAGAGTTTTGAACCTGATGCTTTTAGGTGACGAAACTGCTGTTACCCTGGGCATGGATTTACATACCAGTAGACAGGTTTATTTGATGGTCAGTTCCCTCATTGTAGGCTTTGTGGTATATTCCTCCGGTATGATTGGCTTTGTTGGTCTTATTGTTCCCCATGTTGTACGCATGCTAGTGGGAACGGACCATAAAAAGCTAGTGCCCATTGCAGCCATTACAGGAGCAATCTTCCTAGTGTTAGCAGATGGATTGTGTAGGATAATAATTCCTAATCATGAGCTTCCTATAGGTATTTTAATTTCACTTTTAGGCGCACCCTGCTTTGTTTATTTGATGATTAAACGTACCTATGGATTTGGAGGAGAATAGAAATGGAAATTTTAGCTGAGGCTGTAAAATTTTTTGCAGGGAAAAAGGAAATCCTAAAGGGCATTGATTTTACAATTAAGGATAAGGAATTTGTAGGCATTATCGGCCCCAATGGTAGTGGTAAATCCACCTTTTTAAAATGCGTTTATCGCGTGCAGAATCCCACAGCTGGAGAAATATATTTAAATGGACAAAGGCTGGATGAAATGTCCTATCGGGAATCTGCTCTGCAGCTGGCAGTAGTGGCCCAGCATAATTTTTATAGCTTTGATTTTGATGTGATGAACGTAGTTCTCATGGGGCGTTCCCCCCATAAGAGAATTCTTGAAAGAGATAACCTGGAGGATTACCAGATTGCCCGCCATGCCTTAAAAATAGTAGGCATGGAGGATTATGAAAAGCGTAGCTTCGCCACCCTTTCCGGTGGCGAGAAGCAGCGCGTTATCCTAGCTAGGGCCCTGACCCAGCAGACAGAATGCCTTATCCTGGACGAACCCACCAACCATCTGGATATTAAATACCAGCTGCAGATTATGGATATAGTCAAGGGTTTGAATGCCACAGTAGTAGCAGCCATCCATGATTTGAATATTGCAGCCATGTATTGTGACCGCATTGTAGCAATTAGGGGCGGAAAGGTAGTTGCTGTAGGAACTCCCCGAGAGCTGCTTACTGAGAAGTTTATTTATGATATGTACGAAGTAAGGAGTAGAGTACATTTTGATGAAGTAACACAGCAGTTAAATATTATATATTTACCTCAATATAATCATGGGGAAAAGCTGGACCATTTGCGTAAACAAGGGGTGAAGGAATGTGAAAAAAATAGCCATCCTACGTTGCCTGCATTCAAATGACGTATGTACGGGAGCGGTCTGCTTTGATGCCTTTAATCATAAAAAAGCCCATTTTGCAACTTATCAGCAGGAGCTAAAGGTAGTGTCCTTTTGGAGCTGTAATGGATGTGATGGGCTGAGATATGCTCCTGCCGGTCTAGAGAAAAAATAGAGAGAATTTTTCCCTGCGGTATTGATGTTCTTCATATTGGGGTGTGTCCCCGAATTGAAGTAGAGGGCGTGGTGAAGGAGTGCCCTGTGATTACAGAAATAGCTCGGCGCTTTGAAGAACGGGGCATAAAGGTTGTTCGTGGAACTCATTAAAGACCTTATGCTTTTACAGAGAACAAGCAACATAGTATGATGGAAGACCTCTTTCAAATTTTTGATAGTAAAATGCCTCAAGGAATAATATATGAAATTTTACTATAGTATAGTAAATTTTTAACAAAATAACCCTCCGCTAGTCTGTATCTCTAATGTGTAAATTACTGGAGGGATTTTTCTTGTAATATATGTAATTATCTTTTTATAGAACCCAAAACTAACAAATTCCCCAATGCGATTATTTTTTGTTGCTTTTCACACCTTCCTTAAGCGGGGCTCTAGACGACGGCAAGGACGCTGGCGCAGAGTTTATATCCTTGCTGGAGAACATAGAGAACCGCTAGTTAACAGAGTTGTAACAACTTTTATTTTATTAGTGGTACGCTAGATATGTAGTCAATAATGAAGGAGTGATTTATTTGAATTTGATTAAAGACATTGACTCTGAGAAAATGACGAATCTAACAACACCTCAAGCTAATGATGCGGCAAAACTGTCCTACTACTATGTCCAAGGCTTTGGCATTAGTGAAGAAGATATCCGCAGGTACCAAAAGGATGTCACTGAAGGAACCAATCTCGAATCCCTTGTCAAATTAGCCTTTTGCTATTATTTTGGTGATAACATTCCAATAAACATCCCCAAGGCCATTGAATATTTGAAACATGCTGCAGATCAGAGCCATCCCTATGCTCAATACTACATGGGTGTCCTGTATTTTGGCAGTGAAGTGGAATAACCTACTAATTGAGCAATATTTAACTTGTTATACAAGGTACAAAGCCATACCTTTATAAAATAAATTCACTTGATAAACCAAATGAAAGGAAAATCAACCATGAAAAAGTCAAAAACTAGTTTATTTTTAAAACAAAAGAGAGTTATCCAAGTTGTTTCTTGCGCTGTATTATCTTCATGTTTATTTGGATGTACTACCTTTGCAGCAGAGCCGGCCTTTGAGATGCCTCTTACTAGCAATATGCAAGATACCGATTACGTAGAAATTGGCCACGAAACCATTACACCTGGTGAATGGGGAATGAATGACTATAACTATACCTTTGTGCAGGATCTTACCATTGCTCCCACCGTGGAAGGTGCTTTAGCCGCAGGTGTACCTGACTGGAAATTGCAAATGGATGGCGCTATCGCTGCAGTGTATTCTGGTGGTGGTGCTATTGATGCCACAGGACATACAATTAATATAGAGCAAAAAAATCTTACTGACCGCGGAGCAGTAGGAATCAATGCCGATACTAGGGATGTAACCATTAAGGCTGACCAGATTAACATTAGCATGAATAGTACTGCCGCAGAAAAAGATGTTATTGGTATCCATAAGGAACGTAGTAATAGTCTAAATATCAATAGTGATCTTAATATTGATATTGCCGGTGTTGATTGGGTGCGTGGTATCGAGGTTCATGACAGAGGTACTATTAATTTAGCTGGTGATACTATAGTTAAGGTTAACAAGGATGCTTCTGCTGGCGTTGCTATTTTCGTTGATACAAGTTCTGTTCTCAATGTGAATACTGCCGGCAATAAAACAGTAAAAGTAGATGGCGATATTCAAGCACAGATTTCTTTGTGGAATTCTAATCCTGTGGATGTAGCCGATATTAATCTGACTCTGTCCAACGATGCTTCCTACCTGAACGGTATTACTACCTATGAGAAAGATGTTAATGACGAGGGAATATTCCCCCAATTCAAGGCAGGTAATGTTAATTTAACCTTAAAGAATGGTGCTTTGTGGAATAATGAAAAATATAGCAATGCTGATTACCAGATAGGTTTTAGCGGCAGTCAAATTAAAAGCTTTGTTGGTGGTAGTGCTACAGAAACCGCTGGCGTAATTCATCAGAAGGATGCTCACAAAATTACCATTGATAAATTTACTGGTCACGCGGTAGTTGTTTACGACCACAGCGAAACTGCTCCCACAGAATTTACTGCTGGTGATATTCAAATCGGTTCTGCTGAAAAAGATAGCAGCATTACCCTGAGAACTGGTTCCACAGCAGTGGATGGGATTAACAGGGATGAGGTTCTGAACGCATTGGCAGGTAAGCTATACTATACGGGCGCTACTACTGCCGAAAACAATTTATCCGGCAAGGTGGAAATTGCCGATGGTTTGACGGCTTCCTCTGTTAGCAAATATGTGGGTAATGTTAATTTTAACGAGGCTACTGGTCAAGGTATCTATGAAAAAATAGAAACTCCCACTGACCCTGAAGCAGGAATTAATTTTATTACCAGCATTACCGGTACTGCTGCTGATACTGAATACGTAGAAAAAGGTATTCTAAAGGATGGTGTTTACACCTTTACTAAGGATAGTACGATTATTAGCGATGCTCCTATTGCTATCAATGCTAAAACAATTACTATTAATGCCGCTGACAGCAGCTTAAATTTAAAGAGTACCGCTACAAATGCCAAAGGCATCAAAATTATAGCCCCCAATGCAGGCTTCATTCCCTTTCCTATGCCTCATCTTGAACCTGCTGCAAATGTGACCATCAAAGCGTCTAACTTGAATATTGACGTACAGGATGCTGTAGGCGAGGTAATTGGTCTTTACGTAGATGAAAAAGAAAATAATGTTAATCTGCAAGGAATACTAAACATTAAAGCTGGCGGTGATAATGAAAGCTACGGCATCTTTGCACGAGGAGAAAATAATAAAGTCAATATTGACGGCTTAGAGGTAACGGTTAATGCAGAAGCTGGCGACAGCGCAGCTATTGTAGCCAAAGACAATTCTGTTATTAACGTTAATGCTAGTGGCACTAAGGATGTAAAAATTAATGGTGATCTTAAAACTAGCCTTTGGTTTTGGTCCCCTAATTTAAAAAATAATACCGCTATTAACTTGACTATGAACAATGATCACTCCTATCTCCATGGTATTCTTTCCTACAAGGAAGATATTAATGATGAAGGTGTATATCCTCAAATCTATGCGGGTAAGGTTAACTTGAATTTAAGCAAAGGTGCTTTGTGGCAAAATGCTAAATATGGTCAACAGGATTACGAACAGGGCTTTACTGGCAGCCGTGTAGCTAGCTTTATCGGCGGTGCTAATCACGCCGAAGCAGGCATTATCCATCAACAGGATGTTCACGGTATTACCATTGACAGCTTTAGTGGTTATGCAATTGTAATTTATGATCATAACGAAGCTACACCTGCAGAATTTGCAGCTGGTAATCTTACTATTAATCATGCTGCCGAAAATAGCGGACTTACATTACGTACTGGTAGCATGGGTATTGAAGAAAATAACAAGGATGCAGTTTTAGAAGCATTAGCTAATAAACTTATTTATGCAGATGCCACTAAGGGCATGAGCAATCTTACTGGTAAAGTAGAAATTGCCGATGGTCTAACTGCTTCCTCTGTTAGCAAATACGTAGGTGATATTTCTTATGATAGTAAGGGACAAGGTCACTATCTGGAACAGAAACCTGAACCAGAGGTTCCAGAGGGCCCTATCTATGTATATGACACTCCCATAACAGGTGATGATGAAAAAGATCAGGCTTATATTAATGGTGGTGTACGTCGCGAGGATGGCAGCTATGTATTTGACCAGGATGGTACTATAGCTATCGTGGGCAGAACTCAATCCGCTATTATGCCTGAAGCTGACATTAAAATTGATGCAGCTGGCAAGAAGCTTGTTGTAAGCAATGAAACTAACTTTGAAAGCAAGCATACTTATGGTATTGGACGTGAGTATAAACACGCACTGGATATTAGCGCTAAGGAAATAGATGTTAGTGTTAAATCTACTAGCCGTAGTGAAGCTATTCATATTAGAAATGCCAACGATACAACTAAATTTAACGGTGATGTTACTGTACGTTCCGAGGGTGGAGGTTATGTTTTAGGTACCTATGTTTTAGGTTCCCATGTTATTTTTAATGGTAAATATACCTCTAACTCCATTGACGGTACTAGTGGTATTCATCCTATAAGTGGTGACCAGGATTCTTTCTTCCATGAACATTATGAAAAATCTTCCCTCTATGCTGGTGGCGGTTCCTTAATTGAGGTTAATGGCGCAGTGGATATTGGTACCAAGATTGGTACTGGCATTCTTGCTAATCAGGCTAATTCCCGTATTGATATTAACGGTGGTGGCATTATCAACACTGTTGGTGGTGAAAATTCCGTAGTTTGGTCTGCAATTGCCGAATGCTCTACTGTTAACCTTAACGTAAAAATGAATGAAAATAAGGATATTGCCGAGGTTTTAGATAAGGACATTACTATTATTGGTAATGTAGGCGCCTTGAATGGTGCTGTACCTGGTACAGAAATTGTTCCTGAACCCGGTAAACTTACTGTAGTAAATATTGGCCTGAATAGTGCAGCTTCCTCCTTCAAGGGCGTAGCGGTCAACAATTTTACAGAAGAAAATAACCAACAGGGTTATGTCGGTAAAATCAATATGTACCTAGGAAATGGCGCTAGCTGGATCAACGAAAGAATTGGAGACAGTGAAGTAATTTCTCACTTCCATGGTAGTATCGTAGAAAATTTTACCGGTGGTCCTGATGAAGCACGTCGCGGTGTAATTTACCAAAACGATGAAGACGATATCACTATTAACAAATACGCTGGACATACCCTTTTAATCTATAACCATGAAAATGATGGTAGCCAGGCTAGCGATTATGCTGCAGGCAATACCACCATCAAAAAAGCTGCCGCCGATAGCATGATTACTCTCTCCACTAGCAGCAATAATATTGATATGCAGGACGAAGAGAAGGTTAAAAACGTACTGAACTCCTTGGCTGGCAAATTAACATATCTGGAGGCTGCTACCCCGGATGAAGCTGTTATGTTGATGGCTGCTAACGAGCAGAAGCTGACTGCTAAGGTGCAAATTGCCGACGGACTAACTGGCAGTAGTGTGGCTAAGACAGGTGACATTGTCTTTGATAGCAAGGGCATAGGCTCCTTTGTTGCTAGCGGTGGCGATAACCCCGGTGGCGGCGACAACCCTGGTGGTGTAGAAGTAGGCAATTACGAAACCACTATTATGAAGGGAATCAGAAGTGCAGCAACCAATGCCGCTCTTTCCTGGAGAGAGAATGCTACTGATTTTGCCCATTGTAGTGCTATTTTACGTAATGGTGATGAGGCTGGTGTATGGGCTACTATTTACGGTGGTAAAACTGAATACGATAGCACCAATGCAGAATATAGCAATAGCTATAGTGCTGTACAATTTGGCTTTAACCAAGAGGTTGGCCACAATTGGAATGCCGGCATTGCGGTAAACTATCAGGATGGTAGTAGTGACTATCTTTTCAATGGCGATGGTGACCATAAATTATACTCTTTCAGCGCTTATGCTGGTAGAGATTTAGGGGGCAAAGGTTATATGGACTTTAGTGCAAAATTAGGTCATGTGGAAAATGACTTTACAGTTCATAACGGTGTTGATTTGACCGCTAACGGAAAATTTGCTGCTGAAGCCTACAGTCTTGCTGCTCAATATGGTAAGCGCCTTGGCAGTGATAATGGTTATGTTGAACCCCAATTGCAATTAACTTGGTCCCGTGTAAATGGAGATGAGTTCTCTGCATTAGCTAATAATAATAAGCGGATTAATGTTCAGCAAAAGGCCTTTGAAAGCTTAGTTGGTTGTTTAGGAGTTAAAGCAGGCAGAGAAAATAGTAAAGGCTCTATGTTTATAGGCTTTAACATAGCTCATGAATTTACTGGTGATGTTGAAGGTCGCTACACTGCAGAGGATGGTGGTTTAAAAACTACTAAATTTGATTTAGAGGATACCTGGAGCGAATTGAATTTAGGCGTTAACCGTCGTTTAAATGGTAGCAGTACCCTATATATTGATCTTACCAAGGGCTTGAGTGGCGATTATAAGCAAACCTGGAAAGTTAACCTGAGTTACAACTATACTTTTTAATTGATTCTTGAATAATGTTACCTTAGATAAAATATCTGTCTAATACTATACTATAGTATAGTAAAATTCCTAATTAAACACAATAAATGACCCTCCGATAACCTATACACTAAGAGTATAGGTTAGCGGAGGGATTTTTTTCGTTCCCTAATAAAGACATTTTACTGTTTTCTTCATTATATATACGATCCTGTAAAAAAATTTCTGTAAATTAAACAATACAAAGGTCTTCTATGATAAAATATTAAATTATAGGAGCCCTTTTATTATGGCAAGCAAAAAAGAAGTTTACAAACCAAAACCGATGACCGAAGAAAAAAGAAATCTTATTCAGTGACTGCTCCAGGAGTACGATGTTCAATCAGCAGAAGATATTCAAGATGCACTTAAAGATCTGCTTTCCGGAACCATTCAAGATATGCTTGAAAC
>RCNI01000249.1_pt1 | contig 68331 bp, 66 predicted proteins | sample 2041151 | NCBI WGS metagenome assembly RCNI01 (sample SAMN09708214, study PRJNA481090) | feces metagenome | isolation source: feces | place: Antarctica: Albino Rookery
CATAGTACACAACTTGCGGCAAGAGACGTCCGATATTAATAGAGTTGGCACTCGAGAAAAGGAATCCTTTTTCAGCCGCATCCTTACGCATTTCAGGGTCGACAAAAACTCGTTTTAAAAATTGCTGCGCATCATCAAACGTTCCACGGATAGCTACAACATCAACGTTAGCGCCTTGTTGTTTTTCCATCTGTTCCTTTTGCATAGGACTGACGCCGTCTGTTGGATAGAATACCTGAATATACGTTCCGTCAACATTCTTAAACCCTTCAAGTGCTGCCTTACCTGTATCACCAGAAGTTGCCGTTAAGATAAGTAAGTCTTCAGCAATCTGTTCTTTTTCTTTCGCCGCCACTAAGGTGTGAGGAAATAAGGAGAGCGCAAGATCTTTAAAAGCTACTGTACGACCATGGAATAATTCCAAAGTCATAAAATCCTCTTCCAAATCATGAAGGGCAATAATTTCGGGCGTATCAAAAGTATCCGAATTATACGCTTTCTGCACCATATCTTGCCACTCTTCCTCCGTGAAGTCAGAGATGAACTTGCGCATGACCATGACTGCAATTTCTTCATAAGATTTATTTTCTATATCTTTAAAGCATAAGCTTTTTTTAGGAAACGCTGTTGGTACATAGAGACCCCCATCTTCCGCTAGCCCATGTATAAGCGCGTATGTTGCACTTACTGCTTGTTGTCCTCGCGTACTTGTATACTTCATTAGACAGTCCTTTCTTTTACGACAATTCATTATTACTTTTATTATACATAGAGATGTATTCCCATACAAGAAATCCTTCCCTTGCATTGCTAGAGATTTTTCACCATGCTACAATACAAATAGATGATACATATATAAAAGGAGTATTTCATGAATCAAGAACGTTTTAACGCTTTACAACAATTTTTAGAAAATAGATTAGACTGCTCTATTCGCGCTGATTTTCCAGAACAACAGGAAGAGGGACTTTTCCCTAAATTCAGAATTCCGAGCACTTTTATGGATGTAAACTTTGACATCATTCTTCAATTTCGTCCTGGTCAAATCGAGCTATTATTTATCAACTTACTCAGTTTACCAGAAAGCGTAATGCCAAAAGCTTTAGAAATCGCTAATAATTACAACCAATCGTGGGCTGGAAAATGCTCCATTTTCGTTGATGAGAAGGGACAAGAAATAACACCCATTTTCTCAACGATCCTACCATTTCGTTCTGACGACAGTAACGAGCTTATTGCAGAACATTTTATTCATGGATATATGCTCTTGTGTGATACTATCACATCGACAGTAGAAGCATTTTTCGACTTAAAACAATAAATCTATATTAGGGGGACAATATGGGACTTTTTTCTTTTTGGAAAACAAAAAATGAAATTGAATATTATCCAGGAGGCCGCATCCTCAATGTTCATTTACGTTGGAACAAAGATACGGGAAAGATTCGTTATTATGGAATATACGGGACTCGTGCTTCTTTCAATATAAACGATGTCAAGCTCATCGAGTGGAATCGTCTCAATGAAAAACAAGCTATCCTCATCTTAAAAGGCGATGATTCTGTTGTAGCCACTTTTGATATTTTACCGGTTCGTGTTTCTCATAATATGAAGCAATGGATTGAATCTGGTGGTACAATCGCTGCCGTTTACGATGAAAATGCAAATGAACCTATTCCAGAAATAGACATTGATCGCGAAATGAAAGTGACAAACACTCCTCTTCTCTCCGATGAAGCTATGGATGCTCTCCGAAAATTAAAAGAGTTGCGAGACCTTGAAATCCTCACAGAAGAAGAATTCCAAGCAAAGAAAAAAGCAATTCTCGATTCCATCGTTTAACCATTGAGTATTCTTTACTTTACAGTAAAAATGTACTATAATTATCATTGTAGATGGACCAGTAGCTCAGCTGGCAGAGCACCTGACTCTTAATCAGGGTGTCCAGGGTTCGAACCCCTGCTGGTCCACCAAGCTATGACAGCCAAGCACCGTCAGGTGCTTTTTTTATACAATTTTTTATATCCATTTTCAGACACAAAGGAGATTATCATGCAAGCATTTACATTTCATAATCCAACGAAAATCCTCTTTGGAAAGGATAAAATTACATCACTCCACAAAGAATTAGCTCCTTATGGCAAAACAATTCTTCTCACATATGGAGGCGGTAGCATTAAGCGCAACGGTATTTACGATGCCGTAAAGAAAGAATTAGAACTTGCGGGAAAAGAAGTCATCGAATTAGGTGGCATTATGGCTAACCCACGTACCTCCAAAGTACTTGAAGGCGTTTCTTTATGTAAAAAACACCATGTTGATTTTATTCTCGCTGTTGGTGGTGGTTCGACTATAGATTGTTCTAAAGCCATTGCCGCAGCGGTAAAATTGCCGGAAAATGTCGATTTTTGGGAACATTTATATGCCGGCTCAAATGTGGCAAGTGATGCACTCCCCCTTGGTACTGTTCTTACTATGGCCGCCACTGGCAGTGAAATGAATGGTGGATCCGTCATTACGAATTGGGATACTAAGCAAAAATACAGTACATCAAGTCCTGTCACGTATCCACGCTTTTCTATTTTAGACCCGACATATACGTATACGCTCCCAAAAGAACAATTTGTATATGGTGTGGCCGATATGCTATCTCACCTCATGGAATGTTACTTCTCTCTACCTGATGAAGAAAATGTAACCGATGATATCATTGAATCGCTTATGAAAACAATCATAAAAAATACCAACACGGCGTTAGAAAATCTTGAAGATTATACAGCTAGATCTAATGTAATGTGGGCAGCCACTCTTGCACTTAATGGGCTTACCACCTTAGGAAAGAAAATGGATTGGATGGCTCATAATATCGAGCACTCCCTTTCTGCATACTACGACGTCCCTCATGGTGCCGGCCTTGCTGTTGTACATCCCATGTTATTACAGTATATCTGTAAAGACCATGTAGATCGTTTTGTACGTTTTGCTAAAAATGTTTGGCAAATAGATGCTGATGACAAAACAGATATAGAAATAGCTCATGAAGGTATTTCGAAACTTCGTCAATATCTTTCCTCTATCGGTTGTCCTACAACAATGGAAGAATTAGGAATTCCAACTTCTTCTTTACGTGAAATTGCTGACTCCACACGTACTTTTAAAACAAGTTATCATCAATTCACAACGGAAGATATCTATCAGATTCTTCTATCCGCAAAATAAAAAAAGAGCATCGACCGTATGTCGATGCTCTTTTTCTTATATTTTTGCTCGTTTTAATCGTAATGCATTAGATACTACCGTCACCGATGAAAAAGCCATCGCGGTTCCAGCTATTGCTGGCGTTAAATAGCCAAACGCTGCCAATGGAATGCCAATCACATTGAAAATAAAAGCCCAGAATAAATTTTCCTTAATATTAATCAATGTTTTTCGACTGAGAGTAATGGACGATACCAAAGATCGTAAGTCATTACGGACGAGTATAATCTGTGCAGATTCTACAGCCACGTCTGTCCCCTTCCCTACAGCCCAAGACATATCGGCGGCTACAAGAGCGGGAGCATCATTCACACCATCTCCAATCATCCCCACTTTTTTCCCCATAGCTTGTAACTCTCGTACTTTTTGCATCTTATCCCCTGGCATAACCTGAGCCATAATATGTTCTGGAGAAATACCTACTTGCTCGGCAATATATCGCGCCGTTTTCTCATGGTCCCCCGTAATCATCCATGACTCGATGCCTTTTTCTCGAAGAATCGCAATAACTTCTCTTGCTTCATCACGCACTTCATCTATAATAGACCAACTAGCCACCGCCTCATTATCAATGGCCATAAGAACAAGTGTCATACCACGCTCGACAGCATAAGAAATACTATCTTCTAACTCCTTAAGAGAAATACCTAGTTCTGAAAACCAACGAGGATGCCCTAGCAAAATCTCATGAGCTCCCATGCGTCCCTTAATTCCTTTACCTGGAATTTCTTCATATGACTCGACAGGCAAAGCCTCATATCCTTCAAACTCGCAATATTGCGCTAAAGCCATACCAATAGGATGTGTCGTTTTCATTTCCAATGCTAAAAGATACTGATGAATCTCTTTTTCCTTCTCTTTAAAAGATGGAATAATATCTTTACGTACTACGGAAAATTCACCTTTTGTAAGAGTCCCTGTTTTATCAAAAACAATAGTGTCTACATGACCAGCTTCTTCTAACGTCGCTGCATTTTTTATCAATATACCATGCTGTGCACCTAATCCTGACCCCACCATAATAGATGTTGGCGTTGCAAGCCCTAATGCACAAGGACAAGCAATGACAAGGACAGCCGTTGCATGAATTAGAGATATTTCTGCACTCGCGCCAAAATAGAAATACCACATAAGATATGTTAATGTCGCTAATACTAATATCGCCGACACAAAATATGCCGCTACAATATCAGCAATTCGCTGAATAGGTGCTTTCGAAGTTTGTGCATCCTCTACTGTATGTATAATTTGAGCCAATAAAGTATCTGCTCCGACTTTAGTCGCTTCAACCACAATAGCTCCCACCGTATTAACGGTAGACCCTATCACCAAATCTCCGACCGTCTTTTCGATAGGCACGGATTCGCCTGTAATCATAGATTCATCCACTGCCGTATCACCACGGACAATCAATCCATCAACAGGAATTTTCTCCCCTGATTTTACAGCCAAATAATCCCCTACTTTTACCTGTTGTAACGGAACATTGGTAATGCTACCATCTTCATTAATACGATGTGCTTCTTTTACTTGTAAGCCCACTAGTTTTTCAAGAGCTTCTGATGTACGTCCTTTTGCTTTTGCCTCTAAAAGACGCCCCAACAAAATAAATGTAATCAACCAAGCCGATGTTTCAAAATAAAATACATGCTTATCTGTGAAAAAGTTATATACACTCATAAAATAAGCTACCGTAATGCCAAGCACTACAAGTACATCCATCGTTAAAGCCCCTGATCGCAAAGCGGCATAAGCGTTTTTATAAAAAATACGTCCTGGCCCCCATTGTGCGACAGATGCTAACACAAAAGCAATCCAAGGAGCTGCCATCGTCCATCCCCATATATAATGTCCCACCATATCGAACATAAGTGGAATCGCCATGGCCGCTGCTATTATTAATTGATGTAGTAAATATCGCTGCTCTTTTCGAGCTTCTTTTTTACTAGCAGCTTCTTCTAGAGCTTCTTCGTGAACGCTCTCTCCCCCAGTATAAAGACTCGCTTCAAAACCAATGCTATTAATTTTATCTATAATTTCTTTTTCAGAAACAGATTTCCCATTCTCTATTTCTACAACAGCTTTTTTAGTCAATAAGTTTACTTTGACATCTTTAATGCCATCCATTTTAGAAACAACTTTTTCTATACGAGAAACACAGGCCGCACAGTGCATGCCTGTGATAGTAAACTCCATCTTTTGATGGCAATTCAAATCATTACTCATGAACTCACACCTTTCATTCTGTACACGCTTAATATATATCTGCTATACTTTATAGTATACACCTCATGGATATATTTTTCATGAGAATTTATATCAACTAAAAAAATATGGCTTATGTAAGCACGTTTTGATAAATAGCATTATCCTTTACCTATGATAATGTATCCTTACAGGAGAACCAATGAAAGAATATATTACCATTGCTCAGGAATCTCAGAGTGAATATATTATTGAAAAATCTAAATTCATCGGTACCGTCGTTCCTTGCCGTACCGTTGAAGAAGCGCAAGCGATCATTGCGACCATTCAAAAACAAAATTGGAATGCTACGCATAATTGTACGGCCTTTTGTTTAGGTCCTAATCAAGAACAGCAACGCTCATCTGATGATGGCGAACCAAGTGGCACAGCGGGAAAACCAATTTTAGAAGCCCTCAAAAAGAAGAATATCACTGATGCCGTCATTATTATTACTCGTTATTTTGGCGGTGTAAAACTCGGAGCTGGCGGTCTGATTCGTGCCTATTCGCACATAGCAAACCAAACATTAGAGGAAGCGCCAAAGGAATTGGTCGCACCTAGACAATTAGTAACCATTGACATTTCCTACGCCCTCTTTACTCCTATTGAGCTATTCTTACAAGAAAAAGGACTTCATTTCGAAAAAGAGTTCGGTGCCTCTGTACAATTAACCGTTTTCGTACCTCCTGATGATTTAGAATCACTACATGACGAAATCATCAATCGTACAAATGGTTCTGCACTTTGGCATGAAGGAGACGTACAAGAAGTACGTCTCCCCTATACGGCAGAATAAAAAAGCTATTGATATCCCCATGGATATCAATAGCTTTTTTCATGTTCATATTCTTATAACATCGGAATATAAGGCACAAGCCATTCCATATGATATACTCTTGCATAATCCCTTGCACGTGCTAATTTATAAGCCAATGGCCCTAAATGTAGCCTTGCGATAAATAAGATATAAGACCCCTCTCCTGCAAAAACAGGAAGTCTTGGTAATGCTAATATATTTTCACCTCGTTTTACCGTATTCGGATATACAGTAAAAGCCATTCGAATGCCACTCTGATTCACGGCTTGCTCTACTTTTTCATTGGTGAATCCACCAGGATAGGCTAAATAATGAATCGGTCTATCTACGATACTCTCTAAGATCTTGCGCGAACTTGTAATCTCTTGCGTAATTTCTTCTACAGACTCATCCACTAACCATTTATGACTATAGGTATGCGATTCAATCTGGAAACCTTTTCTCTCCATACTTTCTAATTCTTCTTTAGTTAGAAATCTCTTCTCTCCTACCGAATCAGCAATCATAAATAAAGTAGCCTTCATTTGGTATTTTTCGAGAATCGGAAGTGCTTCCCTAAAATTATCTACATAACCATCATCAAAGGTAATCAACACGGGTTTATCTGGCAGATTCTCCCCTTTTGTCATATAGCGATATAAGTCATCACAAGTAATTGTCGTATAATGATGTTCCTTTAGGTAAGCCATCTGACGATCGAACTCTTTAACAGGAACTGTCAATGCTCCCTTACTCTCATCATTTACCTGGTGATAATTTAACACGGGCACACCGCCTAGTTGGTAGTTTTCTGATTGATACCATAAATAGCTACAGTACGCAAAGAAACTCATTAACACTACAACTACAATGCCTAGTATAAGATTGGAAATTTTCAGACCTTTAATATTCATGATTATTTTGCCGTTTCTAATGCAGCCCATGCGTTAGCGATAGATGCAAATTCGTCCAATTCTAATGTTTCACCACGACGTTGTCCATCAATACCCGCTTTTTCGAGAATTTCAGTAATCATTTCTTTTGGTAAGCCCGTAGTCTTCATCGTATTCGATAATGTTTTACGACGTTGTGCAAAGGCTGCTTTTACCGTACGGAAAAATAATTTTTCACTCTCTACTTTCACTGGTGGCTCATCACGAAGAACACAAGAAATAACCGCCGAAGTAACTTCAGGCGCTGGTAAAAAGGCTTTTGGTGGTACGTCTAATACAATTTCTGGTTTTGTATAGTATTGTACAGCTACCGAAAGTGCACCATATGTTTTAGAACCTGGTTTTGCAACCATACGCTCTGCAACTTCACGCTGCACCATAACAACGATTTGTTGTACTGGCAAATTGCTTTCAAGTAAAGACATAATAATAGGCGTCGTAATATAGTATGGTAAGTTTGCTACGACTTTAAATGGACGATTTTGCATAATTTCAGCAATCGGCATTTTCAACGCATCCCCATGGATAATTTCTACATTATCATAGGCGCCTAGTGTAACATCCAACACTTCTAATAAACGGCGATCCAATTCTATGGCTTTTACATCTGCTCCAGCTTGTGCTAAGCCTTGTGTCAACGTACCAATACCAGGACCAATTTCTAATACAGGATCCCCCTCTTTGAGTTCAGCGGCTGCAACAATTTCATCCACAACAGATCGACGTATCAAAAAGTTCTGCCCTAATTTTTTACTCATATGAATGCCAAAACGCTTACACACATGTCTTACAACATCTGGACTGGCAATCACTGTTTCTAACATAATTTTCTCCTTAATCAACTTGGCTTTCATATGTATGCACTGCTTCTTCGAAAGCCTCTCTTGTAATACCGTAATGATTTAAACGGTATAAAAATTGTTTCCCATTTCCATACCCAATACCTAATAAAGCACCGATGGCACCGCGACGCTTCACACTATCTGGGGCGCCCGTCAATTTATATTGAATCATATCCGATTTATCAAATATCTCCGATGATTCTAACGTTTCTGTCCGAAGCACTGAAAATGCTTTTCGGATAGATTCTGGCGATGCTTGTTCTATACCGATATCATCATTCGCAAAAGCTTCCTCTCTTGGAATAAAAGCATGCTTTGCATTAGGAAATTTTTTCGTTAAAAAACGACGAATTCTTTCTCCAGCTGTATCTGGATCCGTCAGTATGATAATGCCTCTTTTTTCATAGGCCGCTTGTATTTCAGCAATGACATGAGGATGGAGCGTAAATCCATTTGTTTTAATGCAATCCACATCTATGGCTTGCTGTACTCGTTGTATATCTGATTTACCTTCAACGACGACTACTTCTTTGATCATCTTATTCATCCTTTCTTTTATCGCTTTATTATACCATGAAATTTAGATTTATACAGATAAAAAGACCTAGCATAATGCTAGGTCTCCTTTATTCTAAGATATACACTTCAATGGTACGTCTGCCAAATTGCATAGCTTCATCTACAGTTTCCATTAATAAATCGATACGATTACCAACAATCGCACCACCGGTATCGGCTGCAATGGCATGCCCATATCCTGGAATGTAAACTCTAGTTCCTAATGGAATTACATTAGGATCAACGGCAACGATATTACCTTTAGCTACCATACCTGTAGCTGTCAATCCATCACCATTACCTTCTGCTACGGTATATGCCGAAGCATTCATTGTGCAGATTTGACGATAACGTTCCACACCACGAGATGTGCTCACGATATTATCACGTGTACCTTCTTTAATGATGCGTGGCACCATTTCTTTGATTGTCATTGATTCAAGTACTTTTGATCCGATTTGATTCGCACCATCATAATACACTGCACGTGTAACAATGGCACTACCTGCCTCGCCCTCTTGGACTACTTTTTCTTGTCCCTTTGCCATCATTGGGTCTGGCTCTCGAATAGTTTCAATATCTAACACTTCCGTTGCTGTATGCTTCTTCGTATTAGTTACTTCACCTACTTTTACAAGACTATCTTTTTTTAATGTTTCATATTCATTTCCAATTACTACATAGTACGGTTTAGCAAAACCGATTCGATTCATTAATTCCTGCGCCGTACTTGCTGTAGTCATGACTGTTTTCTTTTGATCATGAAGTTCTACTGTCACTGGAATGGCTCTCTTTACAGTAATTACTGTGCCATTTTGTAACCCGCTAGTGCTCAACACGAGTTCGTCATTGGGATTTAAAGTAATGCCGGCTTCTGCCACTACTGCATACTTTGAAATCTGATGGCTCTGAAGAGTATGACTGGTTCCATCTGCAATCACTGTAATTTTCTTATCGCTATATACAAATCCTGTTAGCAGTAAAAAACTTACCATTAATGACGCGAGAATGAATACAACCATAGACTTCTTGTCTCTCAATATTGTGTTCATTGCGTACCTCCGGATTCCATAATAACAAGATTTAGTAATCTCGTCAAAATCCACAGGTTAACAATTAGCTATAAACACATATAAAATATGGCATTATTTTACATTTGCATTTTTTTGCTCTCCAGTTTAAAACAACTGTTCGAAATTTTCATTTTTTAGTACCACCTTATAAAACCTTGTTATTACATAGGTTCTCGGGTACTTCTTATCTATATTGCAAAATTCCTCTTTTTTCGTTTTTGTTTACTTTTTTTATATCATATTTAAACTCAAAATAAACTTTTGTTTAAAACTATTTAAAAATATCTCTTTTTTCACATTTTAGAAAATATTTCCACGATGAATTATGGACTTACCTGCCATCATCACCGCTCTATATTTCAACAGATCGTAAAAAAATCGAGAACAGTTATACTGCTCTCGATGTTTCTTCTATTCTTTATAAATGGCCTTCATTCGTTCAATGACAGTCATCTTTGGCTTCTTTGTTGCTGCAATCGCTTTTTTACAAAGGATTTCTTGGGCATTAATCGGTTCTTCTTGGTTAATCATTTTATAATACGTACCATCAGAACACATAATATGCGCCTTTGTATTGTCTGCTAAATATAAGTCTAGAATCTCTTTCACTCGTTTTTTATAAGTAGGATCTTCAATAGGTACTAAAAGCTCTACCCTATCATTAAGATTTCTAGGCATCCAGTCAGCTGAGGATAGGAAGGTTGTTTCCTTTCCACCATCATAAAAGTATAGTAGACGACTGTGTTCCAAATATCTCCCTATAATCGAACGAACATGGATATTTTCGCTGACGTCCTTCATTCCTGGACGCAATGTACATATTCCTCGAATAATAAGGTCGATTTTTACACCAGCAGCGGAGGCTTTATATAATTTGCGGATAATTTTTTTATCCAACAATGCATTCATTTTAACAATCATATGAGCTTTACGCCCTGCTTTTGCCTCTGCTATTTCTCGCTCTATGGCTGCTACAACCTTTTCTCTTAGATTTAATGGAGCCACACCAAATTTATTCCACGCCGGTGGATCTGAATATCCCGAAATAAGATTAAAGAAGGCCGAAGCGTCTTCACCGTATAAATCATTACAAGTAAAAATACCACAATCCGTATACATCTTAGCCGTATTACCATTATAGTTACCTGTCGCTAAATGTACATATCGTCGAATTCCATCTTCATCTCGACGAACAACCATTGTAATTTTAGAATGCGTTTTTAACCCAACAAGACCATAAATTACATGGCAACCTGCTTTTTCAAGGCGTTTTGCCATAATGATATTATTTTCTTCGTCAAAGCGTGCTTTTACCTCCATCAACACAGTGACCTGCTTGCCGGCTTCTGCCGCACGTTCTAACGCATCGATAATCGGTGAGTTGTTACTTACTCGATATAATGTCTGTTTGATGGCAAGAACTTGTGGATCCTTTGCCGCTTCCTCAACAAAATGAATCACTGACGAGAACGATTCATAAGGATGGTGTAAGAAAATATCTTTTTTCTGAATAGCTTGGAACAAAGTTCCTTTTTCATTGATGAGTGATTGAGGAACACATGCTGTAAATGGTGTATATCGCTGTGCATCGTAGCCTGGCATATCACAGAAAGGAAAATACATAGTGGCATCTAATGGACCATGAATCGAAAATACATCTTCCTCTTCTAATTGTAGATTTTGACGGATAAATTCACGTAATTCGCTATTTTCTGTACCATCACTTTGTGCTTCTAAGCGTACCGCCATGCCCTTACGTCTTTTACGTAACGAATTTTCTACTTCCTGCAATAAATCAGACGATTCTTCTGCAATGTATAAATCGGCATCCCTTGTCACCCTAAAGGTAAAATGTTCATCCACCGTATAGCCTGCGAAAAATTGACTCGCGTAATATAAGATGACATCTTCCAATAGTACAAAGACTCTATCTTCCCCTTTTTCTCTAGGAACCTCTATAATGCGATGTAATACAGAAGGTAATGGTAATATCGCGATATGAGATTGTGTCGGCGTATCCGTTTTATGCAAACGAATGGCTGTATTAATAGTCTTATTCGCTAACAATGGGAATGGGTGACTAGAATCGACAGCGAGAGGTGTAACTACAGGATAAATATTCTGCATAAATAATTCATGGAGCCATGTCTTCTCTGCTGCAGAAAGTTCATTTGGCTTTTTGAATACAAGCCCAATTCCTTCTATCTCTTTCATGAGATTATTCAGATATGTATATTCTACTGTCATAATCTGTTTAGCCAATTTAGCCACATTATGTAATTGTTTCTCTGCAGACCAATCCCCGTCATCTCGTTTTTCCACATTATTTTCAACATAATGTTTCAAACCAGCTACACGAATCATAAAGAATTCGTCCATATTAGAGCTAGTAATCGCAATAAAACGCAATCTCTCCATAAGAGGATTCGTTGTATCAATAGATTCTTGTAATACTCTTTGATTAAATTTTAACCAAGAGAGCTCTCTATTAAAAAAATAGGATGGTTTATCAAACATCGCTAACTCCTCTTCTGTTGTAATTTAACAGATAGACCAAAAACATCTTCAAACAAGGCTACTTCATTTTCAAAAGTCCATCGTTCCAGTGAAATATCTTCATTAGTAAGGGCTGAAATGAGTAAAGTACCTTCTTCTACAGATACTTCAATCGTATCAATTTTTTGTAAATGGGATTGATCCAAAGCTCTTGCCATTCGGAATATAGCCAAGAGTTTAACCATCGCCATCTTTTCAATTTCCGTTAATTTTCTAAAGTTTCGATCCCTATCACTTGGTGTATCTCCTGTATTGTAATAGGCTACATTCGCTACAATTCGTTTTTCTGATTCTGATAAACCAAAGAGATCTAAATTCATAATCATAGCATACGACATATGATTATGGTTATTCAATGTTACATATCGTCCTATATCATGCAAAATCGCTGCAATTCGATATAAGAAGATACTTCGTTCACTCATGCCACCAATCTGTCGTAACTCTTCAATAATCTTACGCCCAAAAATCGATAATAATTCAATATGGCTGCTATCGTAATGATAACGTGCTCCAATTTCTTTGGCCAATTGAATCGTTTGTAGGCGTATATCTTCTATATACGGCGCTCTAGTAAGTTCTGCACCATAATAGAGCATCAACCCTTCACGGAAAGTCGTATGGTTGATACAGAGCGATTTAACAGGTATCAATGACAACACTTCGTTATAAATCGTCATCAAAGGCATTAAGATATTCGCCCAATGCTCTGGTAAATTATATCGCTCCATTAGTTTTGTTGTCGTCACACCATCAAAGGAATCATAGAATTTTTTGAATAAATCTGGAGAAATAATCACATTATTTTGTTTTGGATCGATTTTCATCAATTCAGCAATTCGTCGATTCTCTTCTCCCGAGATAACTAGATAATTAATGGAATACCGCTCAAGGTCTTGAACGATTGGTTTTAGCATAGAATACATATACTCTTCTATTGCTTTTACAAACGCATGTGAATCTCTTTCTAACCGGCTAAAGGATTCTAGCACACGAATCGTCCCAATATGTAAGTTCTGTTGATACACGACTTTGCCATATTGCCAAACAGCGAGACTGAGGCCTCCAGAGGTTACATCGAGGAATAAAGTCCCTTGGTCCTGTTCTGTAATCCCCATAATTCCGCGATCGCGATACAGTGCGAAAAACTTCATATAAAATTCCCTTGGAATTTCAATGACTTCAATATCAAAACCAGCCTGTACAAATATCTGGTCAATAATATTACGACTATTAGTAGCTTCTCTAATTACCGATGTCGCTACAGCCTTATATTTTGTAACACCGTAAGTTTTCATTAACTCACGATAGCCTTTTAATACTCGACACATTTCTCGAATGGTCTTAAATGACAATTTCTTCGTCTGGAATAATTCTTCTCCAAAAGTTACTTCACGTTTAGCTTGCTCTATTATTTTTACATGTTCCATATCGCTGTATTCAACAATCATGATACTCATAGAGCTGGAACCTACATGTATAATTGCATATAACTCTTTTGTTTCTGCCATAGGATCCCCCTTCGAATCTATAATAGTTTATTCCATCACATATGCCTATTATATCACGAAAATAACTTATCCACATAATGAATACTCTTCTATTTTCTTTAATTTTACTATACAGATGTATGAAAAATAAGTAATATAATAATAAGATTATTTTATACGTAAGGAGTTAATCGATGAAACGCATTGCTTTTATTGATCTAGGTTCCAACTCGGTGCGATATATCGTCATGGAAATTGCCGAAGATCTTAATTATAAGCTTATTTACCAACAAAAAGAGACCATCCGTCTATCCGAAGGACTCTCTACTCATAATCGTCTAACTGACGAAGCCATAAAAAGAGCCATTGCCGCTCTTCAATCTTTTGCTGTAACAGGACAAAAGATGAAGGTCGATGATACGATTGCCATTGCAACAGCTGCTGTTCGTCAAGCCTCTAATGGGCAAGACTTCATTGATCTTGTAGCGCAAAAAACGAACTTTCACATTCAATGTATCTCGGGCGAGGAAGAAGCTCGTTTGGGATATATCGGCGTTGTAAACACTTTAGCCTTATCTGACTTTGTACTCTTCGACCTTGGCGGTGCCAGTGTGGAAGTCAGCCTCATACGAGATAGAAAAATCGTGCATTCTCGCAGCTTCCCTATTGGAGCACTCACATTAAAAGAACGTTTCCAAAAAGGAGACGAAATTACCAAAACAGAATACAAAAAGATGATTGCCTACCTACAAGATTTATTTGGTGAAGAACCTTGGCTCAATGATGTCAAACTACCTCTTGTTGGCATTGGTGGCACAGTTCGTAATATAGGGAAAATCAATCAACGGAAACATAATTATCCAATCCCAAAACTACACCATTACGAACTAGCATTACATCATTTTCAGCCACTTCTTGGTGAAATTTTACAAAAGAAACTATCGCAACGTAAGAAAATTTCGGGGCTTTCCTCAGAGCGAGCGGATATTATCATACCAGGTATGACAATCGTAAATGAACTCTTAGAAATGACACAAGGTACATCCCTCATCGTTAGTGGTAACGGACTTCGTGAAGGCCTATTCTATGATTATTACGGCCGAGAATATAATCATAATCAACCAATCTTAGACAATTCCTTACGACAATCTGTAGAAAACTACTTCCTCAATCTTCACTGTGAAGAAAAAGAACATGTTCTTGAAGTTGTTTCCATAACAGATACTTTATTCTCCAAATTACAAACACTTCATGGCTGTTCTGAAAGATATCGTGACATTCTCTATGCCGCATCCATGCTTCACGACGCCGGAAAAGTAGTCAATTATTACAGTCATCCTAAGCATTCTACCTATATGATACTTAACGGTCCACTATATGGTATCACGCATCAAGAACAAACTATAGCTGCTTTTATCGGTGGGTTTTCCCATGGTATAGATAATAAATTGGCACGTCTCTTTGTATGTGCCCAATCCTTACTGGACGATGATTGGAAAATCATTCGACGTCTCTCCCTTCTACTCGCCGTTGCCGAAAATCTCAGCGGTGCCTACGAAGGTATTATCTCTGCAGTGACTCCTACTATTACAGATAAAAAAGTTATTTTAGAATTAAAGCTCAGTGAAGCGCCACCACCAATTGTGCCTTTATCTGATATGCCAAAAATTCAAAAACAATTCAAAAAAGAATACGGACGGTCATTACAGATAAAAACCGTGCTATAAAAAAGAGTCCATACATTTTGAATGTATGGACTCTTTTACATATATTATTTTATAGAGAAGCAGCGTTTCCCATTTTCCAATGTGATTTCTGCAACTTCTTCTGCACTCATCCCTTTAAGGCGAGCAATTTCTTCTGCCACATAGCGTACATGAGCAGGGCTATTACGTTTTCCTCTAAATGGAGGTGGTGTCAAATATGGAGAATCCGTTTCTATGAGTAGATAATCCATAGGTATTTTTTCTGCTACTTCCTTCGCTTTTACAGACTTTGGAAAAGCCACTGGTCCTGCAAAAGAAATAAAGAAATCACGTTTCATCAGTTCTTTTGCCATTTCATAAGAGCCTGAGTAGCAATGCAAGATACCACGTACACCTTTACCTTCTGTACGGAGAATATCCATGATATCACCATGAGCATCTCTATCATGAATTAACACCGGCAAATCTAATTCTCTAGCGAGGTGAAGATGCTCTACAAAAGCTTTTATTTGAAGGTCTTTTGTATCCGTCGAATAGTAATAATCTAAACCAATTTCTCCAATCGCACGGATTTTAGGATTAGCCTTTGCCATCGCATAATACGTTTCTATATCGCCATCAGCCATAGTCTCTACATCGAGAGGATGTACTCCAACTGCCCCATATACTTGTGTATAGGCATTACTAATAGCTACCGCTTCTTCGGATGTTTTCATATTTACCGCTGGACACATTATATATTCAACGCCTTCTGCAAAACTTTGCTCGAGCATTTCATGTCTATCTTGATCATAAGATTCATCTGTTATATGTGCATGCGTATCAAAAAGACGCATCAAATCACCTCCTTTAATAAGATTGCATCAAAACTATTTTACAAGGGAACCTGGCTCCATAGTTGGTACTTCAGGAACGACTAATTCATCACGAGAGTTAGATGCTGCTAACACCATACCATGAGATTCAATACCCATTAATTTTTTAGGTGCTAAGTTTGCAAGATAAATGACATGTTTACCAACCATTTCTTCTGGTGTGTAATGCAAGGAGATACCACTTACAACTGTGCGTTCTTCATTGCCTACATTCAAAGTCATTTTAAGTAATTTTTTGGATTTTTCTACTTTTTCACAAGTCAAAACTTTTGCGATACGTAGATCTAATTTCATAAAATCATCAAATTCAATATTTTCTTTAATAGGAGGAATTTCCAAGGCTGTTTCTTCTGCAGCTACAGCTTCTTTTACTTCCTCTGCTACTACTGTAGTTTCTTGTTCCACTTTTATCTCCTCAACTGGCATTTCAAAACGTGGGAATAATGGTTGTCCTTTTTGTACGGAAATACCAACTGGCAATTTACCCCATGTTTTTGCATCTTCTAACGTCACTGCATCGAAATCAGAAAGGCCTATTTGTTTCCACATTTCACGAGCCGCTGTTGGAATAACAGGGCTTACAGCAATCGCAATAATACGCAATGCTTCTAATAAATTATACATAACAGAAGCTAAGCGATTCGCTTCGGCTTCTTCTTTCGCTAATGCCCAAGGCATCGTTTCATCAATATATTTATTGGTACGACCAATCATAGACCAAAGTTCTTTAAGGCCGTCATTGATTTCCATTCTTTCCATATGATAGGAATATTTTTCAATCGCTTCTTTAACGAATAATTTTAAATTTTCATCAATTGGCGCGGAATGTAAATCGCCCAACACTTTGCCACCGTGATATTTTTCCACCATGGAAAGAGTACGGTGCAATAAATTACCTAAATCATTGGATAAATCAGAGTTGATTTTTTGAATGAAATTAGGAAGGGTAAAGTTGCCGTCAGACCCTAAATGGATATCGCTCATGAGATAATAACGAACCGCATCAGCACTATAAGTATCAATGAGTGGAATTGGGTCGATTACATTGCCCAAAGATTTACTCATTTTCGTACCATCTACGATCAACCAACCATGGCCATATACTTTCTTAGGCAATGGCAAATCAAGGCTCATCAAAATCATAGGCCAGATGATAGTGTGGAAACGAACGATTTCCTTACCTACCAAATGCACATCTGCTGGCCAGTATTTTTCAAATTTTTCTGGATCATCCAAATAGCCGATAGCGGAAATATAGTTGGATAATGCATCGAACCAAACATAGATAACATGTTTTTCATCGAATGGTACTTTAATCCCCCAATCGAAGGATGTACGGGATACCGATAAATCTTCCAAACCTTGTTTTACGAATTGAATCATTTCATTACGACGGGAAGCCGGTTGAATGAAATCAGGATTTTCTTCGATGAATTCTAGCCAACGGTCAGCGTATTTGCTCATGCGGAAGAAATAAGATTCTTCTTGCAGACGCTCTACTGGACGACCACAATCTGGACAAGTGTGATTTTCACCGAGTTTTTGTTCTGTCCAATAGGATTCGCATGGTGTACAGTACCAACCTTCGTAGGAGTTTTTATAAATATCTCCTTTATCATATGCTTTTTGGAAAATAGCTTGTACTACTTTCTCATGACGTTTTTCCGTAGTTCTTAAAAAATCATCATTAGAAATATTTAGTTTTTTCCATAAGTTTTGGAAAGAAGCCACTATTTCATTTGTATATTCAATTGGAGTAATGCCTTTTTCTTCAGCTGCTCTTTGAATTTTTTGTCCATGTTCATCAGAACCTGTTAAGAAGAAAACATCATAGCCCGCGAGTCTTTTAAAACGTGCCATAGTATCGGCGATTGTCGTACTATACGTATGGCCGATATGCAATTTTGCACTTGGATAGTAAATCGGCGTTGTAATATAAAATGTTTTCTTATCTTTTGTAATTTCGTTAGTAGCCATTATCTATACATCCTCCCTCGCTGCTTCCACAGCGTTATATACATCTCTTTTTGCTAAGCCTAACTGTTTAGCCACTTCTTTAATGGCCTCTTTTTTAGGCATACCTTTTTCTATTTTATCCTGTACAAAAGCAACAGGATCTGTAATCAATGTTTCCTTTTCTGTCAATTCACCATCATATCCAGCAAGCATGATGACAAATTCACCTCGTATGGTCAGCTCTTCTTCGCCGCCTACGAGTTTTCCCAATGTCGTTCTCGTAAAAGTTTCGAATTTTTTTGTTAACTCGCGACCGATAGCACATGGACGATCACCTAAAACATCATACATCTGTTTCAAAACTTCTTCTATGCGATGAGGCGCCTCATAAAAAATAAGTGTACCTCTATATTCTTTAATACGTTCCAAGACTTCCACACGATTCGTTTTACGTTTCGGTAAAAATCCCATAAATGTAAATTCCGTCGTATCCAGTCCCGATGCGATAAGTCCTGTTAATGCAGCATTGGCTCCTGGCAAAGGAACAATCTCAATACCGAGCGGTATTGCTTTTTGTACGATATCTGCACCTGGATCAGAAATTGCTGGCATTCCAGCATCAGAAACAATCGCAACCGATTTTCCTTCTTCTAAAAGAGAAATAATATAATTCCCTTTATCTTCCTTATTATGCTCATGATAGGAAATTAATGGTTTCTGTATGGAAAAATGCTGCAGTAAACGCCCCGTATGGCGAGTATCTTCTGCACCTATATAATCTACAGCTTCTAGCACTTTAATACTACGAAACGTCATATCCTCTAAATTTCCAATTGGTGTCGGACATAAATAGAGTATTCCTTTTCCCGTAGCATCTACCGTGGCTACCGTAGAGCTTTCTTGTACGGCATCTACTTGCATTGTTCTTCCTTTCTATACCATTGCATGACCTCTTCATCATACGAACCATCGTCTTTATAGACAAATAACGGTTCTTCGATAATCACGCCTTCCTTGGCTCCCAATTTCGCAGAAATAAGCATCCATTTGGAGGGATCCCCTCTATGAGAATGAATAAATCGGATTCGTTTGGGTTCCAATTGTTCACTGCGAAGTGTCTCTAAAGCATAAAGTAATTGATCCGCTCGATACACCATCCAAAAATATCCGCCAAATTTTAATAATCGTTTCGCTGCCTTCGCTACCTCAATTAACGTTGTCTCCGCTTCATGTAAAGCCATTTTACGTCCGTCACTATCACTGACAGCCCCCTTCCCTAAAGGAAAATAGGGAGGATTAACAACTACATGATCAAATTGTCCACCGTAGTTCTTATAGGCTTCACGATAATCACCTTGGACAACTTGCAATTTATCTTCGATATGATTCCAGCGACAGTTCTTTTCACAAAGAGCTGCTGTCTTTTCATTCAGTTCAAAACCGACTACAGATGTAGCACCACGAGCGATTAATATATGCGAAATAGCACCAGAGGCTGTTCCTAGCTCGGCATAGCGCTTATGGGGCTGTACATTCACATACTGTCCCAACCATACCGCATCCATAGAAAAACAAAATTCCTCTGGATCTTGCCATAGAGAAAAATTCCCTATAATCAAGTCATCTAATCGTAATCTTTCTTCAGACATGGCGTTTCTCAATCTTCTGGTAATGCAATTTCATTCCAATGAACATCTATAGTACGGCCACCGTCTAATTGCACTTTTACGCGATGTTTATGCGAATCAATACGCAATACTTTACCGATACCTTCATCCGTTACAACATCCTTCCCAATACCTGGTGGTTCTTGGAATTCTTGCTCTTGTTTTTTCTGTTTCGATACATGCAAATCGCCACCTTTTTTATAGGAGTCGTTTTCGTAATTCAAACAGCAGAGTAAGCGACCGCATACACCAGAAATTTTAGTTGGATTTAAACTTAAGTTCTGATCTTTTGCCATGCGAATAGATACTGGTGAAAACTCACCTAAATAAGACGCGCAGCAAAGTGGTCTGCCACAAGATCCAATACTATTGAGCATTTTTGCTTCATCACGAACGCCTATTTGGCGTAACTCAATGCGTGTTTTAAATACAGATGCTAAATCCTTAACGAGCTCTCTAAAATCAACACGTCCATCTGCCGTGAAGAAGAATATAATCTTGCTCATATCAAAAGTATATTCTACATCGATAAGTTTCATCGGCAATTTACGAGCTAAAATTTTAGAAGTGCCAATATCAAAAGCGGATTTTTCTCTTTCTTTATTCTTTTCAATTTGTTGGTAGTCTCTTTCCGTTGCTTTTCGCACCACTGCTTTTAGTGGTGGTACCAAAGAATCTTCTTCTACTTCTCTTGGTCCAATAACAACTTCGCCAAACTCACGACCACGTGCCGTTTCTACTATAACGCCGTCATGCAATTTCAGCTCTATATTATTTGGTGCAAAATAGTATATTTTACCTGCTTTTTTAAATCGCACCCCTACTATTGTTACCATAATTACTCCTTTACAGCCTTACGTAAGGCTATGATTAGACCGTCTATTACTAGAATTGGTCGTACATTAAGACGTAACGCCTCTTCAGCTCGCAATGTTTCTTGCATCATTTTTTCGATACTGCGGCTATGCCATTCTGGCAATAAAGCGCTGATTTTTCTCTTCATATGAGGACAGTACAATGTATCCTCTTGTGCACCATACCGCAACGCTTCCATATCTCGCCCAATGAGTCGCATATGTTTCATTACATTTACCAATCGTTCTTTATCATAAGTATGAATGCGTAAAATAATCGGATAAAAAGCCCCTTCTTTGGCAATACATTGTTCTATGATTGCTAAGGCTTCTTGCATTTCTTCCCCTACACTGCCATCCATCATGGCTTGTGCCTGTGCCCAATTACCTTGGCAAAGGCCACTTACCATATCCACTTGTTCTGTATAGCCTTTTCTTTCCAAAGCGTCTTTGATTTCCTCAACTGACGCTGGTAAAAAAGGAACAAGCATACACCGTGAGATAATTGTTGGCAATACGCGATTTCTCTTATTGGTAATCAAGATAAAATAGACATTACGTGGTGGTTCTTCTATTGATTTTAAAAGGGCATTCATAAAATCGGAACGTGCCGTTTCTAATCCCTCAATAATAACAACGCGAATAGAATCACTTGCTTTTGAGAGGTATTCATGCAATAAGTCCTGCCATTGTCCAATCTTTAGACCCGTTGTCTTTTTCTCTGGCTCTATCAAGAATACATCGCCGCGATCGACTTGAATGGGCGCATATTCTTGCTCTGCCGTAAAGACAGGACGCTGTACAAGAATAGAGGCTACTGCTTTAGCCATCGCCATTTTACCCAATCCATCTTCTCCATAAAAGAGCAGAGAATGAGGCAATTTCTGATGCATCAGTAGTTGCTTTATATTATCTTTTATATGCTTTTGCCCTACGATTGCTTCAAGTTCTTGCATAAAGCCCCCTTTTTACGTAATTGTACTATTCTATTATACAGGAAAATACTGTCTATGACTATGTTTTTTCACATAATAAAAAACGCCTCTGCCAAAACAGAGACGTTTAATCTTATTGATTTAATTTTTCTAGAACCGCTTGATAGATTTCTTCATGAATAGACTCTACCGAACGCATTTCTCCATCTACATCACATGAAATGCGATGCCAAGCATATCGATCCTCAAGCATACGATACGCATCATGACAACGTTTAAGATAGCTTTTATCATTTTCATGAATATCTCCTGTGCATCCACCCGTTTTAGCTACACGTTCTTTCATTAGGTCCATCGTACGTTGTAGGGAAACATCTAGTAAAATAACCATATCCGGTTCTGGCAAGCCAAAATGACGATATTCTAAGTCCTCCAACCATTCCAAGAAGGTCAGTCGTTCTTTTTCATCCTCGTATTTTACCATTTGATGCACCATATTCGATGTCGTATAGCGATCGGCAACAACCAATCCTCCCTCTTCATAGAAAGAGCGCCATTTCATACGATAGGAAGCAAATCTATCATCGGCATAAAATGTAGATGCCACATATGGATTCACATCTTCCGGCTTATCACCAAAATCACCTGCCAAATACATTTTCACAAGAGTTGAACTCGGGCTATCGTAATCAGGAAAGGATATGGCCTTTACATTTTTTCCGTCTTTTTGTAGGCGTTCCGTTAACAATTTCGTTTGTGTAGCTTTACCACTACCGTCTCCACCTTCAATACATATTAAAAATCCCATACTTCCATCTCCTTATACTAAGCCGTCGGAAAAGCGTGCCCACATAATGAACACGCTTTTTAAGCTATTTTTCTATATTTGAACACGTACAGAGCCACTACGATGAGAAAAGCCGAAATAACGGGTAGCAATCGCACCCCCATGTAAGCTGGTACATAATCGAGGAACCATCCTACAGAAATATTTCCTACTGGTGTCACACCAAAAAATACCAACGTAAAAAGACTCATCACGCGTCCTCTAAATTCAGAATCAGCTTCCAATTGAATGAGAGCATTTGCTGTATTTAAGAATAAAATACTAAAAATACCCATAATAAAAAATCCAATTGTCGCTGGCGTTGTCTTTGTTGAAAAGGCAGTTAGACCATATGAAATATGGAATAAAGCTGCAAAAATTCCAATCATTTTTAAGGAAGGTCGTTTTTGCAAGAACGTACTCGCACAAAAAGCACCTACCAAAGATCCAGCCCCTAAAGAGGCGGATAAAATACCAAAATCTGTGACAGCACCATGTAAAATGTCTGCTGCAAAGATTGGCATGGTTACAGAGTAATTCCACAAAACTACACTGACAATTCCGATGACAACTAAAGAAAATGATATGGCAAAATTTCCTTTAGCATAGGATAAACCTGCCCGTATTTCTTTTAGCATATCTTTAGATTCTTCCACCACTTTTTCCATTGGCGCAATCGAAATCATAGATAACATAAAGATAACTGGCACATATACTAAGCCATCAAAGGTAAAACAAACGGCTATATTATATTGATTAATCAAATAGGCGCCAATCGCTGGTCCTAAAAATCTAGCAAGATTAATTGTGACAGAGATAAGATTGACAGCATTTTGTATCTTATCATCACCCACAAGTTCTGCCAATAAAGCCTGTCTTGCCGGTAAGTCAAAAGTGACTACAAATCCTGAGATAACAGCGAGAACTAGTACTTGCCAATACATAACATGACCGGACCAAACTAAATAGGCTAAAACCCAGGCGATACACATGCTTGCAGCCTGTGTACACATCACCAATTTCCGTTTATCCGAACGATCGATGACTACTCCTGCATGGAGACTTAATAGTAATGTCGGCAAAAATTGCGCCGCCCCTAGTAATCCTAATTTAAGAGGAGACTTCGTCAACGTATATACTAGCCATTGCTGACCCGTAATATTAACCCATAAGCCAAGCATTCCAATCATAGATGCATAGAAATATAATCGGAATGCTTTATGTCTCATAGCAGGATATGTTTTTAATATCCACTCTTGCATAAACGCTACCGCTGCCCCTTACGTGGATTAAATCGATTCATACCGACTTCTAATCCCAAGTTAATGCAGCCTAGTACCGCTTTTGCCATATCTTTTATACCCTTTTCTACCGCTTCTTGTTGTTCTTCCAAGAATGGGGCTAATACATGATCTACCACCGTTCGTTGTGGTAACGGTCGTCCTATTCCTACACGAAAACGTGGAAACTCTTCTGTACCTAAATGGCTAATCAATGATTTTATTCCATTATGTCCACCAGAACTACCATGTGTTCGTATACGAATTTTTCCTACCGGTAAATCCATATCATCATAAATACAATATACATCTTGAGGCTCTATCTTATAATACCGCATCAAAGGTCCCACGCACTCCCCTGACACATTCATAAAAGTTTGTGGTTTGACGAGCATTATTTTTTCGCCTTTTATTGTACATGTAGAAACTTGTCCATTGAATTGGTCTTTCCATGGGGTATGTTCAACGTCTTCAGCAATTTTATCAATCACCATAAAGCCGACATTATGTTTTGTCTTTTCATAACGCGTCCCAGGATTACCCAATCCTACAATTAATTTCACAAAGCACCTCTTATTTATCAAATAAGCTACTTACAGAAACTTCTTCGAAAATGCGAGCGATGGCTTCGCCTAATAACGGAGCTACGGATAATACAGTTAATTTATCCATTTGTTTTTCTGGTTCCACTGTAATTGTATTTGTTACAATCACTTCTTTAATATTGGAATTTTCCAAGCGTTCACGAGCTGGATCTGTAAGTACTGGATGCGTAATGCAAGCCACTACAGATTCGGCACCGAATTTTTCAAGTGCTTTTGCACCTTCGCAAAGAGATCCTGCAGTATCTACAATATCATCAACGAGAATACAGTTTTTACCTTTTACATCGCCGATAAGATTCATTACTTCTGCTACCCCTGGTTCTGGACGGCGTTTTTCGATGATTGCAATAGGAGCACCAATGCGGTCAGCTAAACGACGAGCACGAGTTACACCACCAAGGTCTGGAGATACTACGATTGGGTTTTCGATATTTTGGCTGATAAGGTATTTTGCCAAAATGGAAGCACCTTCCAAATGATCCACTGGTACATCAAAGAAACCTTGAATTTGGCCAGCATGTAAATCAATCGTTACCAAGCGTGTAATACCAGAAGTTTCCAATAAATTAGCAATTAATTTTGCCGTAATTGGTTCACGACCTCTAGTTTTACGGTCTTGACGAGCATAGCCATAGTAAGGAACTACTGCTGTAATATGACGAGCAGATGCACGTTTCAATGCGTCAGCCATTACAAAAAGTTCCATTAAATTATCATTTGCTGGGAAGCTTGTCGGCTGAATAATAAATACGTCCTTACCACGAACACTTTCATCAATCATTACCTGAACTTCGCCATTATTAAAACGACCAATAGTCGCTTTACCTAGTGGTAAGCCAAGATGGTTACAAATCTCCTGAGCAAGCTCTGGATTCGCGTTACCTGTAAATATTTTTAATTTTTTACCATCTTCAATAGCCATCGTTATATGTCTCCCTTTCTCTTATTTCCGTTTTTTGAACGTGTCTTCTTTAACCCATTCTTCTTTAATTAATTGTCGGCTGCGTCCTACGGCCAAAGCACGACTTGGTACATCCTTAGTAATGGTAGAACCAGCGCCAACATAGGCCTCTTCTCCCACCGTTACAGGAGCCACTAAATTTGAATTACAACCAATGAACGCTCTATCATGTATTGTTGTACGATGTTTTAGCTTACCATCATAATTCACTGTTATTGTACCACATCCCATATTGACATCGCTACCTATATCGGAATCTCCAATATAAGAAAGATGTGGTAATTTTGATCCTTCACCTACTACGCTATTTTTCACTTCTACGAAGTTACCGATATGCACTTTATTTTCAACTACAGTTTGTGGGCGTAAATGAACATACGGACCAATGTCTGTATTGTCTTTTACTTCGCAATCATGACCATACGTGAAATGAATGTAATTATTATCGCCTACTTTTACATTTGTTAAACGCGTATGTGGACCAATTTGGCAGTTTTCGCCAATTACCGTATTTCCTTCAAGGACAGTTCCTGGATATAAAATGGTATCTCGACCAACTATTACTGACGGTTCAACATAGGTATGTTCTGGATCGATAATCGTTACGCCATCATCCATGAGCTCTTTATTTTTTCGTATACGTAAAATGCGCTCCCCTTCAGATAGCTGGACGCGAGAATTAATCCCTAAAGTTTCATCACTATCTTCCGTCATATAAGCAGATACAGTTTTACCAGCATTTACTAGAATGGAAATTACATCAGTAATATATAATTCCCCTTGTGCGTTATTATCATTAATCTGTTCTAATGCAGGCCATAACTCTTCTGAATTAAATACATACATCCCTGTATTTATTTCTTTAGATTGTAATTCTTCTTCTGTACCATCTTTTTGTTCAACAATACGAACTACACGACCATTTTCATCACGAATAATTCGACCATAGCCAAATGGATTTTCCATATGCGCCGTCAAAATTGTCGCCGAAGCCTTCGCTTCTTCGTGCTCTTTTAAAAGCTTCGCTAATGTTTCTTTACGAATAAGTGGTGTGTCGCCGCAAAGCAATAGAATTTGCGCTTTTTCTTCACCCAATAACGGTTTTGCAATTTTTACTGCGTGACCTGTACCATTTTGCTCTTCTTGCAATACGTACTCTGCACGATCACCCATATATTCTTTTACAGCTTCTGCGCCAAAACCAACGATGAGAACTTTACGGTCAACTCCTAAGGCTGTCACCGTATCTAAAACCTGTTCCACCATGGCTTTACCGCCCACTTTATGCAGTACTTTTGGCAAAGCAGATTTCATTCTCGTACCTTTACCAGCAGCTAAAATTAAAGCTGTTATCTTACTCATTAAAATCCTCCTCATCGGAAATCGTATCATAGTTTGCTTCCATATCTATCAATCGTTGTTCTTCATCCACACCATGGAATTGGAATAACGCTTCATAGGAATCCACCATTTTTGGCATAGGATCTGTTGTTGCTATCAACATACCTACTCCTACCACCTTAGCTCCCATCTCACGAACAAGCGCGGTCATACCTTTAGCCGTACCGCCACCTTTCATAAAGTCATCGATAATCAAGACTCTAGAATTTTCTGGAATGGCACGTTTCGTTAAAGACATGGTTTGAATACGTCGTTGTGGACCTGTCACATAATTGATGCTTATGGATGAGCCTTCTGTAACACGACTATCTCTTCTTGCAATAGCCAGCGGCTTATTAAATGCACGAGCAACCATCATAGCCAATGGAATACCTTTTGTTTCCACCGTCAAAATATAATCTGGTGCAGTATGTGAAAATCTTGTCATTAAAATCTCACCCAAGGCATTAGCTACCGACCAATCATAGAGAATATCCGAGACATAAATAAATCCGCCTGGAATAATTCGTTCAGGATCTACCAGACGTTCTAACACGGCTTCTAAGACTTCATTGGCTCGTTTTCCTCTGCGTCGAGGGATAAAACGTACGCCTCCAGCAGCTCCAGCAACGGTTTCAATAATACCAAGTTCTGATTGCTCTAACCCTCTACGAACAGCCGCTATATCCTCGCTTAACGTAGATTTTGCAATACCAAAATACTCACAAAAAGAATTTAATGACATCAAAACATGGGGTGCATCCGTTAACTGCTTCGTCAACACAGCAATACGTTCTACACGGCGCATTTTCTCCATATAAGCACCTCCTCTCCTTCGAATCTATCCGAACATTTCATACATTTATTATACTATACTTCACCTCATTATAAAAGGTTATCTCCATGTATCCTTTCATAAAAAAAACTGCGATAACCCAAATGACCGTTATCGCAGTGATATATAAGATTAATGTAAGAAATCACCCATGGATTCCATTTTTCCTTTTTTAGCTAGTTTTTGGAGTGCTTTCGTCTCGATTTGACGTACTCGTTCCTTTGTAACACCTAGAATATGACCAATTTCATCTAATGTCTTCGGTTCACCATTATATAAGCCAAATCGCCATACAATAACTTCCTGTTCGCGTTCTGTTAACGTATGCAATAATTCAAGCACTTCTTCGCGCAACATTTCTTTATCCACCGCTTCTTCTGGCGTAGGCTCTTTATCATCTTCCACATAATCCCCTACGGAAGACTCCCCATTTTCACCTTGTGGTTTTTCAAGAGATTCGGGCATCTCTTCTATCTTCTGCAAGGAAAGAATACGTTCTACCGGTAAATCCATAGCGGCCGCCAATTCTTCTGCTGTAGGATTATTCCCTGTATTCTGCTGTATTTCACGTCCTATTTTGTGCATTTTTTGAATTGTTTCCATTACATGAACAGGAATGCGAATCGTTCTAGCTTGATCCGAAATAGCTCTTGTAATCGCTTGGCGAATCCACCAAGTCGCATAGGTAGATAATCGATACCCTTTGGTCACATCAAATTTATCGATAGCACGCATGAGACCTAAATTCCCCTCTTGAATTAGATCTAAAAGCTCCATATTTGAGTGGATATATCGTTTCGCAATATTTACAACAAGGCGCAAATTTGAATCCACTAATTCTTCTTTGGCGCGCTTTGCTGCACGTATATCTGAAAAAGAAGCGTCCTTGTCCCGTCCTTTTTTCACCAATGTCGCCAACTCAATTTCTTTTTCTTTGGTAAGCAAAGGATAGTTTTGCATTTCATGGAAGTACTGAACCACACCATCTTGGACATTATTCTCTTCAGCTGGCAGCACTTCTAATGAAATCTCTTGCAACGGCGCTCCCGTTTCCTCGTCGATTTCTAGCGTTTCTCCTTCTCCTGTTTCATCAACAGAAGTTAAGTCTTCAGCGGCCATATCTGTTTCCACGTCCTGCTTTTCCATGAGTCCCTCTTTCTCTAGTTCATCATAGAGCGTAGCCATTTCTTCATCTGTAATATCTTCGCATTCACTTGCGGCTATCATTACGTCTTCCGGTGTAATATAAGAGTGTTTCTTTGCATATATTTTTCTCAGCCGTTCCATAATAGGTGTTAATCTATCTTGATTATTATTTTTATCCATTCTAATTCCCTCACGAATATACAGATCAAATTTTCACATACTTATCATATACAACGCAGAAAATATCTTTCCTTTTTCTATATGTAAAAAAAGCACATCACCTAATGTAATGTGCTTTCACTACTATATAATTTATAGTTATATAAATTACTCAGCTTTTGGGCCTACTACTGTAGCTCCTTTATAGCTACCGCATGTTGGACAAACGCGATGAGGCATCATTGGTTCGTGGCATGTTGGGCATGCTACATAACCAGGAGCTGTAAGTTTCCAGTTCGCACGACGACGATCGCGACGGCATTTGGATAATCTACGCTTTGGTACTGCCATTTTGTGCACCTCCTTAATATAATCACCGGGTGTATTAATCATCTACTCTTTATCATCGAGCAACGTACGTAACGCTGCTAATCGAGGATCTACTACAAAGGAATCACAAGTACAAGGGGATTCATTTAAGTTTTTCCCACAATGAACGCATAATCCTTTGCAATCTTCCTGACATAACACTTGATAGGGCTCATTGACGATTAATGTTTCCCGAATGAGATCGGTTAAATCAACGGTCTGGCCATCATATGGTAGACTCTCAAGAGCTTCTTCCTCTTCTTTCGAAAGAGAACCACGTTCCTCAAAAATCTCCTCAAATTCAGCATGGTGTGAATATACAACAGGCGTTAAACAACGCGTACATTCATAATCCCCATCACAATCAATTTGAGCTTGCACACAGATGCGCTGACCATCAAACCAATACTCACCACTAATGGTTACATCATGACGGCTCCAAGGAAAAGCAGCTACATTACCAAGCGAATCCGCCGATATTGTATTCTGAAAAGGAAATCGCTTTCCTATGTGTTCTTTTGCTTGTTCAACTTGCAGTTTCATAATTTTACCTCGACTACAGTATTATACCTACTCTCGTTAACATTGTCAAATACAATTACACGGGATAACCATAGGAATTATACATTCAAACGATATGAAATAAATTATATCATGATTTTTTCATTTTTCAAATATTTTACTTCTTCTTTTTAAGTAAATATTTTTTTATATCTTTTACCGTATCGCAACCTGTCATCATCATGGCATCTGCGAATTCTCTATGTAATTGACCGATATAAGTAGTAACTCCATCAGCTCCACCACCGACAGCTGCCACTGCCGCTGGTCTACCAATTAATACCGCATCCGCCCCTAAAGCAACAGCCTTAAAGACATCTTCTCCTGTGCGAATGCCACCATCAACGATAACTGGAATTTTTCCATCCACCGCATCTACAATCTCTTCTAATACGGACGCCGTCGAGGCCATACCGTCTAAAATTCGTCCACCATGATTAGACACAACCACGCCAGCCGCGCCCATATTAATGGCTAGAACAGCTTCCTGCCCCGTCATTATACCTTTCAATATAAAAGGTACAGAAATATCTCTTATAAGCTCTCTCCATTGATCAACGGATTTAGTCTCCACAGGTTGGCCGAATCGACGCATATTAATAAGAACCGCCGAATCCATATCACAAGCTAACACCTTAGCGCCCATAGCTATTGCTTGATTCGCTCGTTTCACGATTTCCGCATTTTCTCTCGGCTTTATCGTCGGAATCATTCGTCCTGCTGTCGCTTCTAATTGTGCCAAACCCGCTTCAAATATGCCTGCCACTCCAGAATCGCCTGTCCACGCCATAACACCCGCTTTATTGGCGCCTACGCATACCGCTTCACAGTACTCTTCCTCAGTCATTTCTTCCGTCATATTAAAAGAAACGCCACCAATAGGAGCCACCATCACCGGCATCGCTAACTCCATGCCCCACAGTGAGACGGACGTATCCGGTTCATTTACACCGCTCATGGTCTGCATTATAATGCCATACTTTTTCCAATCTTCAACATTATCTATAAATGTTTGGCCTGTGCGTACGCCTCCCATACCAGGAATCTCACCGGCACAGGCGATACCATTACATTTTGGACAAACACGACATTTCCCATGAAAACGTTCTCTAGCTCTGCTTTTCACCTCTTGCATCTACTAATCCCCCTCATCATCCATACCTAAAACTATATAAAAAAGAAGGACATATATTTCTATGCCCTTCCTCCTATTTATATTACATTTTTTCGAATTGGTCTTTACCAACGCCGCAGATTGGGCAAACATAATCCGCAGGTTGATCCTCGAATTTTACGCCTTCTTCAGCTTCATCATAAATCCATCCGCATACAGTGCATACGTATTTTTCCATGAAAAATGCCTCCTCTCATATATATTTTTTGAATATCTCTTAGTAATAGGAAACTTCTCTCCTATGGCGATATTATATCATAAGGGTATACTTTTATCAATAATCATTCTTTATTTTATACTCCATATTGTAAGATTTTATTTCCATTTATATATACTTGTATATCCCCTCCCACAAAACGAATAATATTCTCATTTTATTTATTTTAGATAGGCATTTTTCTATCTTTTAAAATTGTATTTTCCTTGTATTTAACTAGAACCAAAGCCCTTTTCATAGTATAATAAACATATATATAATTATATTCCATATACTATGAGGAGGATACTATGAAAACATCTCTTACCGAACTTTTAGGTATCAAATACCCTATTATTCAGGGTGCGATGGCTTGGACTTCTGAACATATTCTAGCGGCTGCATGTGCTAATGCTGGTGCAACAGGTGTTATTGCTTCTGGTGGTCGTGATGGCGAATGGCTTCGTGAAGAAATTCGCAAAACTCGTGCTCTTACAGATAAACCATTCGGTATCAACCTTATGCTTATGGCTAAAAATATTGATGAACTTATGGAAGTAATCATTGAAGAAAAACCTGCTTTTGTCACTTTAGGCGCTGGCAATCCTGTTCCATATATTGAGCCTCTTCATAAAGCAGGCATCAAAGTTATTCCTATCATCCCAAATGTTAAATTAGCAAAACGCGTTGCTGAAAAAGGGGTCGATGCTATTGTTATCGAAGGCCAAGAAGCAGGCGGACATATTGGTACACAAGGAACTATGGCACTTGCTGAAAACGTAATCCCTGAAGTTGATATCCCTGTTGTTCTCGCAGGCGCTATCGTTGATGGTCGCGGTTTAGCGGCTGCCCTCGTTATGGGTGCCGCTGGTATCCAAATGGGATCCCGCTTCATCATGACAACAGAATGTCAAATGCACAACAACTGTAAAGAAGCCATTGCCAAAGCAACAGATACAGATTCCGTTGTAACAGGTCTACTCCACGGTCACGGCGTACGCGGGCTTCGTTCCGAATTTACAGATCACTATATTCAACGTGAACATGAATGTGCTCCTGCTGAAGAGTTAACACAACTCGCTATTGGCACTAATAAAAAAGCTGCCGTAGATGGTGACGTAGTGCAAGGCATCGTACAAGTTGGCCAAGCGCTTAACCGCCTTAATGAAGTGCAACCTGTTGCCGAAGTTGTTGAGTCTATTGTAAAAGAAGCCAAAGAATCCATCGAAAAAGCAACTCGTTTATTTTAATCCATAGAAGGAATCTCTATTCCTCATTACCAAGGAGGTACGTATGTTACCATTTAAAGGAAAATATCCGGTACAACATCCCGATAGTATGATCTTTCCTGGTGCTGTTGTAATGGGTGATGTAGAATTAAAAGAATTCGCCAGCATTTGGCCTTGTGTTTCCATCCGTGGCGATGTAAACCGAGTAGAAATTGGACGATATTCTAATGTACAAGACAATGCTGTTCTTCATGTTGAAGACGACAGACCTTGTATCTTAGGTGATTTTGTAACTGTAGGTCATGGCGCTATCGTTCACGGCTCTACGGTAGAAGATCATGTACTCATCGGCATGGGTGCCATTGTACTCAGTCGTTGTCACATTGGTCGTGGCTCCATCATTGCCGCAGGCGCCCTTGTAAAAGAAGGCACTGTGATTCCTCCATACTCTCTCGTAGTAGGTTTACCTGCTCGTGTAGTTCGTACAGATGAAGAGCAAATCAAGAGCATTCACAACCAAGCTGTAAAATATAAAACATTATGGACAAGAGAATATGGATTCCGCCCAGACGCCGGTGGCGAAATATGGGATCCATCTATGACCATTGTATAACTCTTACCAATTATAAAAGCCATGCATCTTTGATGCATGGCTTTTTCTTATTATCTTTTAGCTCTTCGTACCATATATACGATTGGTGTTACGATAAATGCGGATAAAATAGCTTCTGGAATACCATTCACCGCTGCGACTCCTAGGAGTAAATTCACTACATGATCTACAGGAATATCTCTTGCCATCGCAAATTCTTTAGCGTAGAGAATATAAATCATACCTAGTACGCCCACTGTATTTACCATAGAGCCAATAAATGCAGCCGTACCAATTCTCAAGTAAGAACCTTTTATTGGCAAGATTTTATATACAAGGTAAGCCATTGGCCCAATAAGTACACGTGGTAATATGGACACTAATGGATTTAAAAACGCAAAAGCCATAATAGTCGGAGACATTATACTTTGATATAAGCTAAAGGAACCAAAAATAAGACCTACGAAAGCCCCTACTCTCGGCCCTTCTATAAGAGCACCAATAATCGTTGGAATCTGTAAAATAGTCGCATTCATAAATACCAATGGAATAAATCCAAGTCCTGTAAGACCGAGCAACATGGTAATAGCGCCTAACATACCAATAACAACAATCTCTCTCGTCCCCATTCTTCGCACTGGATATGGTGGTTTTTCTATAACCGCCGCCTCACTCATTTCACTTTGTAAGTTTACTTTGTTTTTTTCAGAATTCATGTTTTCCTCCATTCTCATTCCCAAAGGGATACAAGACGTACACATTTTCTCCAACTCTCGTTTCAATTCCACACAACTGTTGCAGATTAGAGAGTAAACCTTATCAAATCACCTTTACTATACCAAGATTTTTTCATAAAATCCATAGATATTATCTTTTTTTATCATTCTATAGTGAATACATGCCTCTATAATATAAAAAAGAAAAAGCCAGCCTTCTACAAGCTGACTTTTTGCAACTACCATTCAATAGGTTCGTCTTCTTTTTTTAGCGTATTCATCTTCGAAAAAACTAATTTTTCAAAACCATACCCCGCATATACAGCAATAGCTAAGATGGACATCTCAAAAATAAGCGGTGTGATATATACGAGTGGAGAATTTACAAAGAGCGGCATTACGTACTTAATGCTATCTACAATAAATTGTGGTAAATACCCCCATATTACATACACATTTACACCGAGCCATATCATAGCCGTTATAAAAATTTGCAAAATACGTACGGTTTTATGATGATACTGCGTTGACGGCATCATAGAGAACACAATCGACGCCATCGTAAGCGCTACCATAAGCAACACCAAGAGATAGATTAGCTGATAAATAGCCGTAAATGCTAACATGGCAACTTCTGGTGGAATCTCATCATAAAAGATTCTTCCCATCAATACCACCGGAAGTGGAAACGCGAAGATACTCATGTCGATAACTTTCGACCAAATCGGTTTTTGCTTACGATGGAACCATGCGGTTAAGCCGAAGGCACTCACCATATAAATGAAAAGATACAGGAGTAACAAGGCAATATGAACAATCCAAAATGCCCAAGCATCTGGATTATAAGGTACCGTAATCGTTCCTAAAGCAAAGAATACAGTCCAGAACACCCAAGAATAAAATAAGAGTCCTCTATGGATCTTAACCTCCAAAGATTTCTGGATGCCTCCTACAGACAAGAGAATCAAAGGTATTAGTAAAGCAAGTCCTAAAAAGACTTTTAACGGAGTATCATGAATAAATCCTTGCCCCATCACTAAGGGAACCGGAAAAACCATGAGAATCATGAGTACGAAAAATCGTAAGAAGTTTTTCATATATTACCTCTTTTCTGGAACACAACGCGATAAAATATAACCAATACCTATGGCTAATAATACCTGTGTGTACATAATGATAATAAAGGAAATATCGCGTCCGATTGAAGGCAATTGCCATAAAAAGGAAAAATCGAATTGCGTAAATCCCATATATGTTGTTCCTTGTAATATAAACCATCCTAAAATATATAGAAATGGATAAATACGTTTTTTCTCTGGCCCTACTCCAGATTTTTTCGATCTAAAGTAAAAAAATGGCATCGCTATTGATAAAATACAATAGGAAAATAAAGCTACGACTGCCGATGATCCATTATGAATCGTATACGCACCAAATGGTATCGGTACGATAAAAATACATATATACATGGCACGTCTTATCATATCCCATATAGTTTGCACTATACATCCCTCCTTAATATACGTCCTTATCATTTTACTATATAGCAAAAGCAAAAGTAAAACCAAGTTTTATAGCTACCTTAATTCTTTTGCCAAAAATTCAAGCCTTTATCCTAAATATGCTATAATAAGAGATAATACATATGAACAAGGAGATTAGCATGAAATCATTTCAAACTTTGGGCGTGACTTTGCCCCTTATAGAAGCTTTGGCCAAACAAGGTATTAAAGAGCCTACACCGATTCAGGAGGAAACGATTCCTTATGTTTTCAAAGGCGAAGATGTCATTGCCAAAGCACAAACCGGTACAGGAAAAACATTAGCTTTCCTCTTACCGATTTTACAACGCATTCATACCGATTTACACCAAGAGCAAGCTCTTATCATTGCGCCAACGCGCGAGCTTGTGAAACAAATCGCAGAGGAAGCCAACCAGTATTAGGTGTGGATGTTCTACCACTAATCGGTGGTAAAACCATTGAAAACCAATTGCAACAACTCGGTCGTCGTCCCCAAGTAATCGTTGGCACGCCAGGCCGTCTTCTCGACCATGTACGCCGTGGTTCTTTGCATTTAAATTCTGTACGTCAATTCGTACTCGATGAAGCCGACCAAATGCTTCATATGGGGTTCTTGCCAGATGTAGAAACATTGCTATCCGAAACAGCATCCAATCGCCAGCTCCTTCTCTTCTCGGCAACCATTCCAGATAAAATCCGCGCTCTTGCTAAAACATATATGTCCAAACCACATTCCATCACCGTTGAAGGACAGAATGTAACATTGGATAATATCGAGCAAAAAGTCTTTGTGATGTCCCCCAAAGAAAAATTACCTCGCCTTGTAGAAATGCTTCGTGAAGATGATCCCTTCCTTGCCATCGTATTCTGTAATACGAAGGAATCGGCGATTGCTCTTTCTTACGATTTAGCTAAAGAAGGCTTTAATATGGGGGAATTACATGGCGATATGACGCAAGGTCGTCGTAACCAAATTCTCAAAGACTTCGCTGCTGCTCGTACGCAAATCCTCGTAGCCACAGATATTGCTGCTCGTGGTATTGATATCGAAGGTGTAAGCCATGTATACAACTATGATGTACCTCATGATGTAGATTACTACATCCACCGCATTGGCCGAACTGGTCGTGCTGGTACTTCCGGTATCGCTGTAACATTTGCCACATCGGAAGATGAACATTGGTTACGCCGCATCGAACGCGCTATTCAAGCAACACTTACCAAATACACAAAAGATGGTCAGATTAAAGTAAAAGGCCAAAACCGTGCCCCTAAAAAAGCTAAAGCGAAACAAGGCGGCAAGATAGTTACAACCGCTTACCAAGCTACAAAAGCAAAAGCTCACAAAGCGACAGGCCATAAAGGTGCCAATAATAGACGACGTCGTCAATCAACGACCTCCTCTCGTCCTAAAAAAGCTAAAAAAGGCAGAAGATAATAAAAAAGCATCTCCCAAAAGGGAGATGCTTTTTTTATTAACATATTCTTGGCACTTGGTCATTACCTAGTGGTTCTAAAAGCCGTATGCCTCCAATATCCGTTTTCAAGGCTGTTTTACCAGCATTTTGTTCCATAGTATGGCCGATTTTAACGGCTTCTTTTCCATACGGAGATTCATGTAAAATCGCGAGTACGTCCTCTGTAATGGAAGGATCTACGATAAGTATAGCTTTCCCTTCATTAGCAAGATACAATGGGTCATAGCCCAAAATTTCGCAAACGGAGAGCACTTCTTCATGAATCGGTATTGCCGATTCTTCAATAAGAATCCCTACTTGCGCTTGCTCTGCAATTTCACAAAGCGCCGTCCCTAATCCGCCTCGAGTCGGATCACGCATTAAAGCAACTTTATCAGGGAAAGAACGCAATACTGGAAGCAACATCGTATTCAACGGCGCACAATCTGTAGCAATGCTTTCTGGTAAAGTAAGACCGAAACGCGTCCCCATAACAGCGATAGAATGATCGCCAATGGAACCCGAGATAATAATATCCATGCCTGGTTTTACTTCTTTTGGCTCAACATGTACACCTTCAGGTATAAAGCCAACTCCAGCTGTATTGATATAGATGCCATCTACTGCACCTTTTTCTACTACTTTAGTATCGCCTGTAACAATTTGTACATTGGCCTCTTTAGCCATAGCTGCCATTGTCTCTAAGATTTTTTTCAAATCTTCAATTAAGAGACCTTCTTCTAAAATAAGACCGCAACTTAGATATTGAGGTACTGCACCAGTCATTGTCAAATCATTCACCGTACCGCAAACGGCGAGCTTTCCTATATTTCCTCCTGGGAAAAATTGCGGCGTTACTACATAAGAATCTGTAGAAAAGGCCATATGCCCTTTTTCTACAGGAAATTGGGCACCATCATGTAAAGTGGAGAGTAAATCATTTTTGAAATACGGCATAATCACTTCTGACATGAGCTCTTGGCTAAATCTACCGCCATTGCCATGTACCAATCTTATTCGTTCGTCCATGCTAATCCTCCACTGCTAAGTCCATATTTATACCATGCTGCACAGCTGCCTTCCACAGATACCATACAAGCACCTACGGCATGATCTGGTGTACAGCTCGTGCCAAAGTTTGGACAACGATCTGGTGTTACAAGACCTTGCAATACAGCGCCACATAAACAACCACGAAGGTCGATTTTTTCGTGTGGAATCGTAATTGGTAACGCTTTTTCAACATCTAATGCATCATAGGGTGCTTTTAATCGCAAACCTGAATTAGGAAGTGTACCCATGCCACGCCATTTTTCATCGACAACTTCATAGAGATCTTCCATAAGTTTCATCGCTACAGGATTTCCTGTTTTGGCGACAACAGATTTGTACACATTATCTACAAAGGCTTTTCCTTCTTTATGTTGTTCCATCAAAGAAGCTACAGCCGCCAAAATTTCTAACCCTTCAAAGCCAGCTATCGCACATGGTACATGAAGTGTTTCAGGAATATATTGATAGGGTTCTTCCCCAATAATTACACTCACATGGCCCGGCAATAAAAAGCCATCGATTTGGTTTTTAGGATTTGATTTCAACGCTTGCAATGCCGGTGGCACGAGTTTATGACTCACGAGGAAATAAATATTCTTCAAACCTCGATCGTAGACCATTTTAATCGTCGCTGCAATAACAGCAATTGTCGTCTCAAACCCAATCGCTAAAAATACGATTTTCTTATCTGGATTCTTTTCAGCCAAAGGCATAATATCCATCGGAGTATATACGACTTCAATATGACCGCCCTCTGCTTTTGCTTCCGCCAAGGAAGAATGTGTACCAGGTACTTTTAACATATCGCCAAAAGTAGCCACAATCACATCATCTCGTTTAGAGTAGGCGATGGCTTTATCCATATATTCTTGATCCGTTACACATACAGGACAACCTGGTCCGCTAACGAGTTCTACACCTTTAGGTAATAATTGACGAATACCTTCACGGAAAATGGCTACAGTGTGGGTGCCACAAACTTCCATAAAACGTACTGTTTCGCCCGGTGTATGGGCGTTTTCTATGCGCTCAATAAGCGCCTTAGCCGCGAGAGATTTTTCCTTCGAAGTAAGCTTTTTCAAGGCGTTCTAATTCACGGAAAGCTTCCATAGTTGCTTCCGCTTCCTCCTCATCTACAATTTGTACGGCAAAGCCAGCATGAACGAGCACCCAGTCATTCACAGCGGCTTCGGGAACAAGGTGCAAGCTACATTCACGTTGTACGCCGCCTACCTCAATTGTTCCAATACCATCTTTAACGCTAACGAGTTGCGCTGGTACTGCTAAACACATATCTATTTTCCTCCTTTAGTAAGGATCATCTTACCTATATAAGCCTGCCCTAGAGATAAGCCTCCATCATTCGGCGGTACCTCGTGGTTATAATATACAGACTGGTTCGACTCCCTGCTTATACATCCTTGCAGTATTTTTTTATTTTGGAATACACCACCACCAAGGGCAATATGTTCTATCTTTTCACGCGTAGCCTCTGCAATAGCTACTTCCATAAAGGCGTGACATACAGTTTCATGAAAAGACGCTGCCAAGAACGCAGAGTCTCTACCTTCTATTATACCATTACAAATAGCTTTTATTGTAGGGATAAATGAAATTTCTATACATTCTTCCCCTTTTCTTATAGAATACGGCAATACTTCACCTGCAACATCACTTGCTAATGACTCTAATGCCATGGATATTTCGCTCTCAAAATGATGGATATTTCCAAGACCAAGAAGCGAGCCTACGGCATCAAATAAGCGCCCCATACTTGAAGTTTGTGGCATGGTAAATGCTGGGTTCGCCATAATCTGATCAAGCATTTGCCAATTCTTAGGCAAGGTCTCCATCCATTTCTCAAACACCGCTGGTATCTCTTGACCATATATTGTGCGCAAATACCAAAGGGCTTGGCGCCACGGTTCTTTTACCGCCGCTTCTCCTCCAGGTAATGGTGCATATTCTAGATGGGCAATACGTGTACAATCTGCCCCATCCACTCTGAGAATTTCACCACCCCATACGGTTCCATCAGTGCCATATCCCGTACCATCAAGAGCAATCCCCATGACTGGACCTGTCAAATGATGCTCGGCAACTACAGCGGCGATATGTGCATGATGATGTTGCACTTCGATTAAAGGTAATTCTTTCTCTTGTGCTTCTTTTCTCGCCCAAATGGAGCTTCGATAATTAGGATGCAAATCACAGACAAGGGCCTGCGGTTCTACCGTAAATAAAGATTTCATTCTTTCTAGATTTTTTAGGAAATGACTAAACGTTTTTTCATTCTCCAAATCTCCGATATGAGGGCCTACAAAAACATCTTTCTTCTTTACCAAAGCAAAGGTATTCTTTAAATCAGAACCCGCTGCCAGTATCGAAAGTTCTGCGCTTTCCGCCATGGGAATCGGCATCGGCACATAGCCTCTAGAACGACGTAGCAATAGATTTTTATCATTCACCACTCGGGAAAGAGAGTCATCTAATGGCGCTACAATTTCACGGTTATTGATGACTATAAAATCACTCATTGCTCCTAAATAGGCTAACGCCTCGTCTTCCGAATATATCAACGGTTCATTATGACGGTTCGCCGAGGTCATCACCACTAAATCATCCGCTTCTAAAAGCATAGCGTGGAAAGGACTATAAGGCATCATAATCCCCATATTTTCATTGGTAAAAGCCACGGAGGGGGCAATGCCATTATTTTCTTTTTGACGCAATAAAACAATAGGTCTTGCTGGCGTGAGAAGCACTTCTTTTTCAGCTTCTGATACATAACAAAGTCTTTCTACAAGTTCCATAGAACCTGCCATAAGTGCTAGCGGTTTATGAGGGCGGTGTTTTAATGCGCGCAACCGTTGTACGGCTTCTTCATTAGTGGCATCACAAACCAAATGATACCCCCCAATACCTTTAATCGCTCCAATTTCTCCATTTCGCAAACGCTCACGAATCGCTGCAATAATATATCGATCTCGTTCTTTACCATAGGTCTCGAATCTTTCCTCTTCCCCTACTAAAGAATAATGAGGTCCACAATCTTCGCAGCAGGTTGGTTCTGCATGGTATCTTCGATTCATCTCATCAGTATATTCCTCTTCACAAGGTGTACACATAGGGAATACGCCCATAGAAGTATATTTTCGATCATAAGGTACTTTTTGAATTAAAGTATATCTAGGCCCACAGTGTGTACAATTGATAAATGGATAGGCATATCGACGATTAGTAACATCGGCCATCTCTTGAAGGCACGCTGCACACGGTGCCGTATCGGGAGCTATTAATGTCGTCATATCTCCATTTTCTTGAGAGCTAATAATTAGAAACTCTCGTTCTTCTGGATCAATTTCCATCTTTATTTCTTTCACTGTATCAATACGTGCCAATGGTGGCTTTTCATCATACATACTTTGTATGAAATTCTGAATGGATGCCACCGGCCCTTGTACTTCTATGGTTACACCATTTTCATCGTTATAGACAAAGCCTGTGAGTTTATTTCTTCTAGCAATAACGGCAATATATGGACGAAATCCAACGCCTTGCACTATGCCATTTACATCGAGATGAAGCCTCTCCATATCTAATCCCTTTCTAAAAAAGGGAAGGCAAGCCTCCCCTTTTCTTATTCTTGATTTTCTCTTTCCGCTTTAGCTTCTGCCAATTCTGCTTGAATCATCATAGCACATTCAATACGTTTTTTCTGAAGCTGACAGCCCATTTCATATGGTTCACGAATAGAACCACCCAATGTTTGATTATTTGCATGGCAGCCACCGGAACAGAAAAACTTCGCCCAGCACTCTGCGCATTTAGGTTTTGTGAATACATTTGTTTCACGGAATTCTTTTGGAATATCAAAATTTGTTAATCCATCAAATACAGTACCTATCACATAGCCGTCTTTACCAACGAATTGATGACAAGGATAAATATCGCCATTTGGCACAACAGCCATATATTCATGACCGGCACCGCATCCTCTTAATCGTTTAGACATACATGGTCCGCGATAGAGATCCATATTAAAATGGAAGAAATTGAAATCATCACCGATACCACGAATCTGACGATCGAGATAAATATCAGCTAATTTTTCATATTCTTTTTCTAATGTTGGAATATCTTCTGGTCGTAATACATATTCCCCTTCTTCACCAACAACAGGTTCCATGGAAAGATGCACAAAGCCCAAATCGGACATTGCCATAACATCTTTCGTGAAATCCAAATTATGATGTGTATATGTCCCACGAACATAGTATTCTCGTCCATCTCTTTGTTCTACAGCATTTACGAGATTTTTTGCAATAATATCGTAAGTATCTTTTCCATTGGCAGAAGGACGCATATGATTATGCACTTCTTCACGACCATCAATGGATAATACAAGAGAAATATCATGTTCGTTGAGATAGTCAATTTTATCTTGTGTTAACATGAGGCCGTTCGTTGTCACGGTTAATTTAAAGTTTTTACCGTGTAATTTGCCTTGTTCTTCACAATATTCAATCGTTTGTTGTACAACCTTCCAGTTCATCAATGGTTCGCCACCGAAGAAATCTACATCAAGATTTTTTCTAGGACCAGACATTTGAATTAAAAAGTCAATTGCTCGTTTTGCCACATCAAAAGGCATGAGTTCACGAACTACTCCGCCGTAATCGCCTTGACTTGCAAAACAATAGCGACAAGCTAAGTTACAATCATGAGCAATATTTAAGCACAATGCTTTTACGATAGGTTTCTCTTCTGCCACTAATTTAAATTCTTCAGACATAGGGGCGTAGAGCATTTCTTCTTTAATCAGAACATCTACTTCGTCCATAATCTCTTGTAATTCCGTTGGATCTTCTTCAGGAAGAGCGGCTAAAACCTCTTCTCTATTATCCCCTTTATAATGAGCAAGGACTTTGTCCGTTACTTCATCCACAACATGTATAATCCCGCTATTTACATCGAGACAATAATATTTTCCCTTCATCTGAAAACGATGAATCATCGGTTCTAATGATAGCATATGTATTTTCCTCCAAAAACTCTCAGTATTATCTATTATATCACATATACTCAGACATTGATTTAATTTCTATGAAATTCCAATTTTACCTAGTTAATCGTTGCTTCTATGAATATGGTAAGCAAAATGCCCCAAAAGAATCACCGAAAGCAATAATGCAAAATAATATGGGAAGTAGATATCATCCTTCAAGATAAATTGATGTAAGCCTTCCGTCAACGTCGTCGATACAAATTGTCCTAAATATAAGGAAGCCGACATGAAAGCCATCGTAACTGTCGCCTTACCACGAATACAATTCTCTAATACTGTTTTATTGAGATACGGAATCGCCGTCCCTGTACCCAATCCCAATAACGATAAAGCTACACAAATCCCCACTATACTTTGCCACCATAATAGACAACTAAATGTCGCGATAAATGCACAGGCTGATACATATAATGTCCGCTTTTCAAAAATACGAATAATATAGGCAAAAGAAATACCGCAGAAAAAGCCCACCGCTGTTTGAAGGGACATAATAACGCCCGTGTAATGGAGAGGAAAGAAATGCTTCACCGAGTTAATCATGGCAAAATTGGCTACAAAAATATATAAAATAACCATCACGAGGAAAATAGAAATATAGTAAAACAGATTGCCCTTGCTCTCCTCCCAAGAATATACAGTCTCTTTAGAGGCAATTTTTTCATTGGGTAAGAATAAGAGCACTAAAATCATATTCACTAAACCAAATAAATACACTAAAAAGCTATATCGCCAATCGACACTTACCAAATAGCCCGAGAGACTAATCGCTACGATGCCACCAAGATTATTGATCGCTGCAGAATACCCCATGAGCTTCGACTGTTGGTCTGGCGCAAAATAATGATGCAATAAGCCCGTAGATAACGGCATGACAAGACCAACACCAACGCCTAATAAAGCACGAAATGCTAGTAGCACATATACATTGGAGGTAACTCCACCAAGCGTACCACCTAATACATAAAAAGTCAGACCCAATACAGCAATGCTCTTCGTACCCATATGACGAGAGATTTTACTGTAAAACAAGCTCGTCGTAATGATGAAAATAGCGGGTAATGTGAGTACAAGTTGCATCAGAATAGCTGGCGCCTCTTTATAAAATTGAGCAATGCCTCCCAATGCTGGTGATATGGCCGCACTCGCCATAATTGTCACAAAAGAAAGCGACAATATAGCCTCTTTTAATCCTCTAGCTTTATGGTCTGTAAAATTCATGCATCCTCCATTTCGTTTCAATGCTACTACATATAAAATAATTGGGCGTAAAAAATGAAAAAAAGACTCCCCTCCATAGGGAATCTTTTCTCTGAAATTTTCAATCAAATTTCAATTATTTTGCTTGTTTGCAAACTTGGTTACCTACTGTGCAAGAAGTTTTGCATGCAGATTGGCAAGAAGTTTGGCACTCGCCGCAACCGCCAGTTTTAGCAGTTTTTTGTAAAGATGCTGTATTGATTGTACGAATGTGTTTAGCCATTGGTACGCCTCCTCTATCTGTCTACTTAAATACTTATAAAAGTATAATATCATATTGCATAAACATTAGGCAAATAAATAAATTCTCGCCGCTACTATCTCATAGGCTTTTATTACAAAAGATCGCCCCCTAAAACCTATATATTTTAGAGGGCGGTTCTTCTTTTAATGAGAATATGCCTTTTCCAAAGTCGCTAAATTTTCTTTCATCAAAGAAATATAGTTAGCACCAGCTTTCATCTCTTCCGGTGTAATCGATTCAATGGAATGCAAAGTATAAATTTGAGCGCCTGTTTCCTTCGCCACTGTTTTGGCTAGTTTTTGATTTACAAAAGACTCGGAGAAAATGACATGTATATGATGTTCTTTAATATACTCAATCAATGTCGCCATTTTCTCTGCTGTTGGTTCTGATTCAGATGATAGCCCCATAATCCCTTTTTGTTGCAAATCATAGGCATTCGCAAGATAGCCAAAAGCTTCATGAGTTACCACTAAAGTTTGTACCGAGGTATGGCTCCTCCAATCTTTATAGCTTACATTTAATGCTTGTAATTCCTTAATATATGCTTCGCCACGTTCTTTGTAATACGAGGCGTTCTCTGGATCTACTTTTGAAAATGCATCCACAACATATCTTGTCTCTGCTATCATATTTTCTGGATTCAGCCAAATATGTGGGTCATATCCTTCATGATGATGCTCTTCGACATGTACCTTTCCATGATTATCTTCTTCATGTTCATCTTCATCGGCTTCTAATATAATAACACCCGGCGCCTTAGATACATCAACAGGCATCGCATCTTTCAAAACCTCTGGTTTTATTAATTTTTCAACCGGTTCCATCCCTAAACCATTGTACATAAATATCTTCGCTTTACCAATAGCTCGGATATCTTTTACGGTAGGTTCCCAATCATGGGGTTCTGCCCCAGGTGAAACGAGCATACTTACGGAAACTTTATCTCCGCCTACTGCTTTTGCCACTTCATAGACAGGATAAATGGTTGTCACCACATCCATTTTATTATGATCTTCAACGACAGCATTTTTAGAGCAACCAGCCAACGCCATCATCATCGTCGATACTAAAAGAAACAACGTCAATTTTTTATGTAATTTCATACTCTTTACCTCATTCTTACACTTAGTTATTTCTATTATACATCATAAAACAAGCGCTACAGAAAATTTCTGCAGCGCTTGCTAATTATCACTATCTACTTATCTGCAGCAATGATGAGAAGAATCTTTATCTTTTTCTTCAGAATGAGAGCATCCGCCTTTACAAGATGCACATTCCGATTTTCCTCTTGCTGTTCTCAAGATCTTGCGACCAATGTAAATCACCGATAAGAGAACTAATATGCCGATAATAATTTGTTGTGTGTCCATATAGATCACCTCTACTGTATTACATACCTACGTATTAAATACCGAAACCGAAGTAAAGAGCAAGATGATATACTACGAAAGATACGATCCAGGAGAATGCACAACCATAACCAAACATGATGATCATCCATTTAAAGCTAGTTTCTTTCTTAATAACGGATAATGCAGCAATACATGGTGGGAATACAAGTACAAAGGCCATCAATGCCAATGCTACTGCTGGTGTGAAATGTGGATCTGCCGCCAAGATATATTGGAGACTTGCATTGTCTTCATCATCAGCTTGTGTTGCATAAATGATACCTAAAGTAGAAATCAATACTTCTTTAGCAATCATGGATGCTACTACACCAACACCAATTTTCCAATCAAAACCTAATGGTGCGATAATTGGTTCAATAGCTTTACCAAATACAGCCGCATAAGATTGTTCTTGTTTTTCAGAAGCCATTTTTGTATCAATTTCTTCTAATTCACCATCTTTATCCAAATTATATTGGAAGATTGTCAATGCTGTTGGGTAAAGTTTTTCGTTTTCAGCTTTAATTTCTGCAAAACCTGCTTTTTCTTCGAGCTCTTTAAGTTCTGCCGCTTCTTTTTCTGCTTTTTCTTCAGCTTCTAATGCTAATACATTTTCGCCTTTTTCTTTAGCTGCAAGGATTTGGTCGTGAACGCTGATTTCTTCCATAGGATCATCGCCTTCAGCTTCTTCTTCCTCTTCTTCAGCTGCTTTAGCTGCTTCGTATTTTTCTTGTAAAGAATCTACGAGCGCTTGTACTTCATCTTTTTGATCAGTTAATTGATTAGCTGCTAGGAGCTCATCTGCTTTTAATTCATAAGATTGTTCTACTTGTGCTTTAGCCGCGTCAAAATCTTGGCTATATTCTACATTTTCTGGGTAAGATACAAGGAACCATACCAAGATACTTGCTGCCATGATAAATGTACCAGCTTTTTTAATGTATAACCAAGCACGATCCCACATGTGAAGTAATACGGAACGAGCTGTTGGTAAATGATATGGAGGTAATTCCATAACAAATGGTTCAGGCTCACCTTTTAAGATTGTAAGACGTAAGATTTTTGTTGTAATCAACGCTAAAATAACGCCGATAAAGTATACGAGGAATAACATAGTGCCGCCCCAAGCTGTTGGGAAGAATGCACCAATTAATAATACGTATACTGGTAATTTAGCACCACAACTCATGAACGGTGTGGCAAAGATAGTAATCAAACGGTCTCTTGGGTTATCCAAAATACGTGCACCCATAACCGCTGGTACAGAACAACCAAAACCTATAAGAAGTGGAATAAAGGATTTACCATGTAAACCAACACCACGCATAGCTCTATCGATAACGAAGGCTGCACGTGCCATATAACCAGAATCTTCTAATAGGGAAATACCAAAGAATAATAGCAATACTAATGGTAAGAAGCTAAGTACAGCGCCTACACCAGCGATAATACCATCAATCATAAGGGATTTTAACGGACCATCTACCATACTTGCATCCGTGAAATCGCTAAGTGCTGTAAAACCAGCATCCAACCAATCTTGAGGGTATGCACCAAGAGTGATAACCATGTTAAACATAACGAACATGATTAACGCAAAAAGTGGTAAACCTAACCAACGATTCGTTAAAATTTTATCGATTTTATCGGATTTTGTTTCTTTCATTTGGTCAAAGGATTCCACAGAGTTTCGGAATACATTGACTGCGAATTCATGACGTTTTTCTTGGAAAATTGTATCGAGGTCAACTTTCGTTGCCAATGTTTCACGATGAGCTCTTGCAAGTGCTACTACTGGAGCACCACCATGCATTTTACCGATTTGTCGTACAACATCAGCATCATCTTCCAATAATTTAATCGCCACCCAACGAGATGGAGCTTCAATTTTATCAAAAGATTTCACGCGATCTTCAACATTTAAAATAGCGCTTTCTAACTCAGTACCGTAGTCTACAAATACTTTTTTGTGCGTTTTACGTTCTACAACGTCTGCAACAGTATCTAACAATTCATCCGTGCCTTTGTTCACACGACCAATTGTTTCTACCACTTCTGCGCCTAAGTTTTCTGCCAATTTTTGTGCATTAATTCTGTAGCCCATGCCTTCTGCAACGTCCACCATGTTTAATGCAACAATGAGAGGTTTTTCAAGCTCAACAAGTTGTGCTGTTAAATATAGATTTCTTTCCAAGTTAGAAGCATCCACTACGTCGATAATCGCTTCTGGAGAGTCTTGGATAATTACATTTCTCGCTACCAATTCATCTAAAGAACGAGCTGTTAAGCTATATGTACCTGGAAGGTCAATAAAGAGCATCTGACGGCCTTTTACCGTACGAGTGCCTTCGATACGTTCTACGGTTACGCCAGGATAGTTACCTACATGCTGTCTAGCGCCAGTAATATTATTAAATAAAGTCGTTTTACCACTATTCGGGTTCCCCGCAAGAGCTATACGCGGTTGTTCCTTTGCCATCTTATGCCTCCACTTCTACATCAATCATTTCAGATTCTTCCTTACGTAAGGACAAGGAAAATCCTTTTATTTTAATTTCAATTGGATCTCCAAGTGGTGCATATTTAACAACATGCAAATGCGACCCTTTTACTACGCCCATATCGATAAGACGGAATTTTATGTTGCCAGAACCATTTACCTTAACAACGGTTCCTGTCTCACCTGGTTTCATATCAGACAGTTTTTTTATGACCATATGGTACCTCCTCTTTGTAGTTATATTGATATACATCTTTATAACCACATAATCCATTGATAATAAATTTCATTTTACATATTATCACGTTATCTTCATTTTTTCAAGTTTTCTTATATATTTTCTATATCTTTTTCATAGTTTAAAGGAAGGTTTTTTTATTTTTTAGCCATCCATCTCTAATTTTAAATGATATTTATTTTCAATAAAAAATCTCCTTTCTTCAACTGCGTGAAAAAAGGAGATTTTACTATTTTATCGTAATTGACAGTGTATATCGCCGAGAGTACTTACAATTTCTTCAATTGGAGTATCTACGTCTTTATCTTCTAAAGTCTTATCCATAGCTTGGAATGTTAGAGCATATGCCATAGAACGATAGCCTTCAGCAATATGTTCCCCTTCGTAAATATCGAAGAGATGAACTTCTGTAAGGAATTCGCCGCCATGAGCACGAAGATGTGCCATAATGGTTTCATCACTTACTGTTTTAGGACCTACGATAGCAAGGTCACGAGTCACTGCTGGGAACTTACTGATACCTTTATATTGAATACCGGATTTTGCCAAGCCATCCATCGCTTGTAAATCGATTTCAAAAATAAATGTATTTTCAGGAAGATCATAGTTTTTTGCTACTTCTGGATGCAATTCGCCAAAAGTTGCCACTACTACGTCACCTACGCGGTATGTTGCACTTACACCTGGATGTAAGTAAGACACAGTTGCACGTTCAATCGTAAGATTCTCTACACCGATTTTTTGAAGCAAGCCTTCTACTATGCCTTTTACATCAAAGAAATCTGTTATTTCTTTCTGTTGTGGCCATTGTACGGTATTTTTATTGCCAACCATAAGACCCGTTACCATTTGTCTATGTGGTACAAAGTTTTCAATAGGTAACGCTTCTGGTTCATAGACAGCACCAATTTCAAAGAGCCATAAATCATGGTTTTTCTTTGCCATATTGCGTCCTGCTGTTTCCAAAATACTTGGTACTAATGTCGTACGCATATATGGGAATTCTTCTGAAATTGGATTCATAATTGGTACAGCCATATAACGACGATCACCTTCAGGAAGCAATAATTTCTTCAAACTATCTTTATGCATGAAGGAGAATGTAATACATTCGTTCATACCAGATTCAACAAGATAATCATTTGCCATCATCGTCAATTCTTGCATCGATGTCATCACGCCACCTTGCAAATTAGCCACTGGTGTTGTGACTTGGATATTATCATAGCCAAAGATACGTGCTACTTCTTCTGCAATATCACACATAAAAGCTACATCATCACGCCAGGAAGGAATTGTTGCTACATAGTTAGCACCTTCTTTACGTAATGCAAATTGAAGTTTTTCTAATATAGAAACCATTTCTTCTTCTGCAATAGAAGTGCCTAAGTACGCGTTAATTTCGTCTACCGAGAAGCTTACTTCACGGATTTCTTTTTCTTTAGCATATACATCGAGCACTCCTTTTTCTACTACTGCTTCTGGAAGCATTTGAGAAATTAGTTGTGCGGCACGATCTAAGGCCATAGGAATCATAGATGTATCTACGCCTCTTTCGAAACGTCCAGATGCTTCTGAACGTAATCCTAAGGCTTTGGATGTACGGCGAACAGATTTACCATAGAAAGCGGCTGCTTCTAAAATAATATCTGTTGTCTCATTAGTGACTTCAGAAAGTTCACCACCCATAATACCTGCAACACCTAATACTTTTTCAGTATCGGCAATAACAAGCATGGAATCTTGTAATTTTCTTTCTTCGCCATCAAGAGTCACTACCGTTTCATCCGGACGAGCTAATCGTACATCAATATGGTGAGAGGCTACTTTTGCATAATCGTAAGCATGCATTGGTTGACCAAACTCAACCATCACATAATTCGTTACGTCAACGATATTATTAATCGGACGAATCCCTGCATTGCGCAAACGATTTTGCATCCATAATGGAGATGGACCTACTTTTACATTTTTAATAACACGCGTCATGAAGCGTGGGCAAAGGTCTGCATCTGCTACGGCGATAGACATATCTTTGGAAATATCTTCGCCTGTTTCTTTTACAGATACCTCTGGCATTTTTGCTTCTGCATCAGTCAATACAGCGATTTCACGGGAAAGACCAATCATAGAGAAACAATCGGCACGATTCGGCGTCAATTCAAAAAGATACACTGTATCATTCAAGCAAAGAGTATCTTTAATATCTTCACCAATTTTTGTTGTTTCAGGCAAGATATAAATACCTTCGCCTTCTTCTGGTGTAAATACATCTTTAGGTAACCCTAACTCTCCAATAGAGCAGAGCATGCCTTCGGACATAACACCACGTAATTTTCCTTTTGAAATAGATTTATCTGGTAATTTAGATTTATGATACGCTACGGGTACAATTTGACCTACTCGTACATTGGTCGCACCTGTTACGATTTGTTTTGTTACTTCTTCGCCTTCTGGTGTAAGACATTCTAATTGGCAAACTACCAATTTATCAGCATCGGGATGAGGTGTAATTTCCGTAATTTTACCGGTAAATACTTTTTTAATCCCTTTATCCATATGTTGTACTTCTTCTACAGGAATACCAGATCGTGTGAGATGTTCTGCAAGAGCTTCTACATCACCTTCTACTGCCACATAATCTTTCATCCAATCTAAACTTGCTTTCATTAGTGACCTCCTAGAATTGATTTAAGAAACGAACATCATCATCATAGAACAGACGTAAATCGTTAATGCCGTATAATAACATAGCAATACGTTCTACACCCATACCGAAAGCAAAGCCTTGTACTTTATCTGGATCATAACCATTTAAACGAAGTACATTTGGATGCACCATACCGCAGCCTAAGATTTCAAGCCACCCTGTATGAGAGCATACACGACAACCTTCACCATGACACATGCAGCAGGAAATATCCACTTCTGCAGACGGTTCCGTGAATGGGAAAAAGCTCGTACGGAAACGAACTTGTGTTTCTTCGCCAAAGATATGGCGTAAGAATTGTTCTAATGTACCTTTTAAATCTGCAAAAGTCACATGTTCATCAATTAAGAGACCTTCCACCTGATGGAATACAGGAGAATGCGTGGCATCATAATCCCAACGATATACTTTACCTGGAGCGATAATGCGTACTGGTTCATTTGGATTATGGGATTGCATCGTTCTAGCCTGTACAGGAGATGTGTGCGTGCGGAGCAAGAAGGATTCTGTAATATAGAAAGAATCCTGCATATCTCTAGCTGGATGATCACTTGGCAAATTTAAGCATTCAAAATTATAGTAATCAGATTCAATTTCTGGGCCTTCTGCTACTGTATAGCCCATTTTTTGGAAGAAATTCGCAATCTTGCGATTTACAGTTGTTAATGGATGACGGTGGCCTGCTTTTACAGCGCGTCCTGGCAATGTAATATCAATTTGCTCTTTTGCCAATTTTTCTGCCAACGCTTTTGCTTCCATACTATCTTTTACAGACTCTAACGCCGCTTCCAACTTAGTTCTTAATTCATTTACTTTTGCACCAACTACCGGTCTTTCTTCTGGTGATAATTGGCCTAATCCTTTTAATAATGCAGTAACGGCACCTTTTTTGCCTAAATAAGAAACGCGTACATCTTGCAATTCTTGCAAAGATTGAGCTTCAGAAATTTTCTGCATGCATTCCGTTTCCAATGCCTGTAACTGTTCTTCCATCTGACAACCTCCTAAAACTATTCTCTACCCTTCGATTGGGGTTAATGTATCTACATCAATATGCCCTAACACAAAAAAAGTCCCCTTGCCGATAACAACAAGTTTTTCCTGATCATTGTAAAATTCCGAGGTAACCACCATCGTCCTTTTACCATTATGGACTACTCTTGTTTTAATCACTAGATGCTCGTGATCTAATACAGGACGTAAATAATTACAGCTTAATTCGACAGTACTTACCGTTTTCCCTAATGTAAAACAGGCTGTCCCCATCGCTGTGTCACTAATAGAACTCAATGCTCCCCCATGCATATGCCCACGTAAATTACCATGCACCGCTGGATTGGAAGTGAATTCAAGTTCTGTATATCCATTTTCAATACAGCGCACCTTAAAATGCATCTGTTTGTCAAAAGCATTGTGTCCTATGAGCTCTTCTAATTGCTCACATGAAATCATAAGACACTCCTTTATATAATATACTATTCTTATTAATTATACACTGATTTCTATTCTTTGTGAACCTTTCCCCCTTCGCAAGACTACATAAAAATAAGACTGGCAAAATAATTTGTCAGTCTTATTCGTACCGATTATTTTGATTCTAGTTTTTGAAACCATTCGTTAATAGCTTCATTAGATAATTGTCCTGGGACAACACGTAATACTTTTAAATCTTTATTTACAAATATAGACGTCGGCATCGCATGAAGATTATATCTATGAATCAATTTTCCTTCCGTATCAAATACTACAGGAACTTCATTATACGGCTGCATGCTGTACCATTGACGGAACGCCTCTGGAGACTTTTCTTTAAATATACCAGGCAATACTACCGTTACTATCTGATAGCCGCGATCTTTTTCAGCTACCAATTCTTCTAATTTAGGCATACCACGAACGCAAGTTGGACACCATGTAGCCCATACTTTAATATATATGGGCTTACCTTTTAATTCCGCAAAGGAGAAAGGTTTTCCATCCATCGTTTGCAGTACAACACCATCTAAACTTCTATATGTTTCATGCACTTCTCCATCAGACGATGCCTGTACTGAATTAGCAGGTGATTCACTATTGCCAAATATACATCCTGACATAAAAAGTGACAATCCGAGCATAGATACTATCGCTAAACGTTTCATACATACCTCCTATTTTACAAAATCAATGACATGACATGATTGCTGAGAAGTAAAATCCCCATAACAATCATAATATAACCACCTGTTTTTGAAATAGTTCCCATATATGGTTTTATATGAGTGGAAGCTTTAGTGAATATATTCGTCATAAAAGCTCCTATCATAAAAGGTGTCGCAAGTCCGATCATATAGATGTACAACGTCAACACACTCGTAAATGTTTCTCCAGATGTTCCTGCCAATACGAGGATAGATCCCAATACAGGGCCTACACAAGGCGTCCATCCCAAACTGAAAGTTAATCCTACTAAAAACGGCTTTAGAAGGCCTTTTCCTTCGTAATCAATACGATATAGCTTCGTACGTTCCATAAAAGGCATAGAGAGCAACTGCGCTTGAAATAAACCTAAAATAATAATGAGCACACCACCGGCTACTCGTAATTCTGTACTGTATAAAATAGATCCGAGAAGTCCTGCTCCAAATCCTAAGCCGATAAAGGCAAGAGATAATCCAGCTACAAAGGAAATTGTCCGCAGAATGGACCGCTTCCCACCTTCTGATAGAATAGAAAGATAAACTGGTATAATCGGAAATATACATGGCGAGAAGAAAGATGCCACGCCTGCCACATAGGCAGTAATACCTAATAAAAGCATTTCGTTCATATTATCAATTCCTTTCTTTTTACTATTTTTTATAGTATACCAAAAAAGTCTATTTTTCTAATATAACGATTTTGCATAATAAAAAAAGAAGGTTTCATATAGAAACCTTCTTTACTAGTTCGTCTTAAAATCCATCCGTACCATCTGCGATAGCATCAAGTACAGGAATGCTTGGAACGAAGTATAATTGACCTGTTACAATGCGGGAGAACGATAATAGGAAATCATCGGTATCCACCATATTTTGCATCATGCCTTTTGTAACAGCCCAAGATCCAGAGTATCCCATGAAATATGTACCAATATCACCTGTATGTGTATCAGTATAAGGTACGTTCATGCGGATAATTTTCTTTTCTTCACCATCAACGATGAATTTGGAAGCAACGGTATGAGCGTTTTCATATTTTTCATCATCATCTAATTCCAAATCATTAAATTTACGACGACCGACTGCTTTTTCTTGTTCTTCAGTAGTAAGGCTTTCCCATTTATCCATATCATGAATCCATTTTTGAGCAAATAGGTAAGAGCCATTTTCGAAGAATGGATCTTCTTCACCAACAAGCGCAGACTCAATCAATTCCTCACCTACTGGCACTTCCGTACCATCGATAAATCCGATAATCGCACGGCCTTCAAAATAACGGAAACCACGATCTTCTTCAATCAGATCTGTGAATTCACGTAAGGATTTTTTACATAAATTTACAGCTTCATATACTACTGCAGAATCTATAGCACGAATATGTAGGAAGATATCACCAGAACTAGCTGGCATCTTTGCATCTTCTGCAGTACCTTCCATACCTTCGAATGTAATAAGTTCACTTGGAACTGGTGCATCTGGGAATAAATAATCCCATGCAGCTCGGCTAAAACCAAGAGCCATTTTTAGATTACCGTAATCGGCACGAATTCTCAAGGATCGTCCAATGGCTTGGTAACGATCTACAAATTCACGTACAGCTTCAAGCTCAGCTTCACGGTCTTTGCGATGTAACATATACGTTGTAAAACTAACATTTTGTCCGACATCTTTCCAAACATCTTGCGCTAAATTTGTGTTTCTAGCCATGTAGAAAACCTCCTAACATAAATGCTTACACTCTATCTTTATAAGTATAAAAACAGAAAACAGGTTCTTCCTTATTTTCTGGTTTTAACAATAAAACCAATATACACTACATGAACAAGCCATACTACTGCTAATATAAGCCTAGCCCATATCAAATGCATAAAGTAGAATCCTATACCCATAAATATCGTCAATGAAAGTAATACACTTAATTTTGAACGAATTGGCAAGGACTTTGTCTCCAAAAATTCTTCTATATTATTTTTATAAAATTTACTATTTACAAAGCGATTATGTAAACGTTCCGAACTATTGGCAAAGGCTACCGCTGTTAATAAGTAAAACGGAAACGTCGGTAACACTGGTAAAAAAATACCAATTGTTCCGAGTACAAAAGCCACTACCCCAGTTATTAACCAAAGAGTACGAACCACTGGATTCGTCTTTACACGTAATTCTTCTTCCATATTTCCTCCCAATAACATTATATATAATTATAGCATAGTATTTCAAAAATTATCAATATCATGAAATTCATTCTCAAAATATAAGAGTAATCATTCTCAAAATGAAAAGTTGTTTTTTCCACAAAAAAAGGACCCCCTAACGGGAGTCCTACTACTCTTTATGCTAATCTTATCGATTATTGAGCAGAGATTGCGCCAACTGGGCAAACAGCTTCACAAGCGCCGCAATCGATGCAAGTGTCGTTGATTTCGTATTGAGTTGCGCCTTCAGAAATAGCACCTACTGGGCAAGTTGCTGCACAGCTACCACATTGAATGCAAGTGTCGTTAATTTGTCTCATTTCAAATACCTCCAAATTAATGTATCAAACTATTTAATTTACTCTCATTTGTATTCTCATTATTGCACACTAAAATTGAAATGTCAAATCTAATCGCAAATAAACTTATGCTTTATATTAATAAATATAATTCGTATTTTAAAAGCAATATCTTTTAACGTATCTCAATAAAAAACCGCTTCATTACTTAATGAAGCGGTCTTCTTATTATTTTACTTTTTTAGTCACTCGAGTAGCATATCAATTATAAATTGAAAGGCCATACGATTGGAAGAATAATCAATGTTACTACGAAACATACTAGGATAAGTGGAACACCTGCTTTAAGATAATCCATAAAGCGATATTCACCAGGGCCTAATACGATAGTATTTGGAGGTGTGCCTACAGGAGTAGCAAACGCACAAGATGCTGCTACGGCAATCGCCATCAATACCGTTTTAGGATCACAACCTAATGCTTGCGCAATAGCGATACCAATCGGTGCTAATAATGCAGAAGATGCAGTATTAGACATGAATTGAGTCAAGATACAGGATAATAAGAACAAGATTGCTGTTGCAACGATTGGATTTGGAGATGTACCCATCAAACCAACTACAGAATCAGCAATTAATTTACCTGCACCAGAAACTTCCATCGCTTTTGCTACTGGCATCATACCAGCAAATAAGAAAATAGTAACCCAGTCAATAGATGCATATGCTTGTTTTTCTTTCATACAACCAGTGAGTACACATAAGATAGCACCGATAACGGCTGCCATTGCAAGTGGGATAGTGTTAACTGCCATTGCAATAACTACACCAGCTAAGATTGCACCAGAAATAAACATTTTTTTAGGATCATCAGATACTAAAGCTGCATCAACTTCTTGTTGAATATCAACATCAGCATTAATCATATGAGTAGGTAAAAGACGTTTACCAATTGTCATCATGAAAATGATACCTGCCAATGTGAGTGGAACACCAATCCATGCAAATTCAAAGAATCCAAAAGATGGTAAACCTGCTTCTCTTAATGCACCTGTAACAATGATGTTTGGAGGTGTACCAACCATTGTGATAATACCACCAAGACCTGCTGCAAATGCTAAAGGCATTAATTGTTTAGAAGCTGGAATTTTTGCTGCTGCGCAGATACCTAATACTACAGGCAATAATGCTGCTGTAGTACCGGTGTTTGAAAGTACTGCAGATAATACAGCTGCTACTACCATGATTGCAAACATAAGTCTGTTTTCAGAAGTACCAGCTTTTTTTACTACAGTTTCACCGATTTTTTGTGCTAAGCCTGTATAGAACATAGCACCACCGATAACGAACATACCAGCAAAAAGAACTACTGTCGAATTCGACAAACCACTAAATACCATTTTAGCCGGGATAATACCCAAAAGGCCAAGTGCAATGGCGCCACTAATAGATGTAACTGCAAGAGGTATAATCTCCGTTACGAATAAGAGTGCCATAATCGCCAATACAATAAGTGTTTTTACTGCAGGAGTCATAATAAGATCCCTTCCTTTTCTAAGTAAAAATATCGCTTAGTATTGGACCAAAAGCAATGGTTTGCTCGTGGCCCCAACATAATGTCGGGAAAGTAAAACAAAAGTATTATGTATTCCACGTATATTGGCTTATAAAGGCCAAACGATTGGAACAACAATAAGTGTAATAATAAAGCACACAACGATTAATGGTAAACCTGCTTTTACATAATCCATAAATCTATATTGGCCAGGGCCTAATACGATTGTATTAGGAGGTGTACCAACTGGTGTAGCAAATGCACAAGATGCTGCTACAGCAATCGCCATAAGAACCGCCTTAGGATCAGCGTTTAATCCAGCGGCAATAGCAATACCAATTGGAGCCAATAATGCAGTAGATGCCGTATTAGACATAAACTGTGTTAAAGTTACAGATAATAAGAAAAGTACAGCTGTTGCAAATAATGGAGATGGTTCAGAACCCATAATATTCAATACTGCATCAGCAATAAGTTTACCTGCGCCTGATTTATCCATCGCGCCTGCAACTGGCATCATACCAGCAAACAAGAAAATAGTAACCCAGTCAATAGAAGCATATGCTTGTTTTTCTTTCAAGCATCCTGTAAGTACGCAAACGATAGCACCGATGATTGCTGCCATATATAATGGAATCCATTTTGTAGCCATCATAATAACTACTACAGCAAGAATAATACCAGAAATAGCCATTTTCTTAGGATCGTTTGAAATTTCTGAACTATCAACTTCTTGTTCTACATCAGCATTAGCTTTGATTTCATGACTAGGAATCAAATGTTTACCAATGACTACCATAAAAATTATAGTTGCGATTGTGAGTGGAACCCCTATCCACGCAAATTCGAAGAAACCAAAAGTAGGTAAGTTCGCTTCTTGTAAAGCACCTGTAACAATGATATTTGGAGGGGTACCAACCATAGTGATAATACCACCTACACCTGCTGCAAATGCCATTGGCATAAGTTGTCTAGAAGCAGGTATTTTTGCAACGCTACAAATACCGATAATAACAGGAAGCAATGCTGCAGCAGTACCTGTGTTAGATAATAAAGCTGACATGATAGCCGTAACAGTCATTACTGCAATCATAAGTTTATTTTCAGATGTACCAGCTTTTTTAACTACTGTTTCCCCTAATTTTTGAGCCAAGCCTGTATAGAACAGACCAGCACCGATTACAAACATACCTGCGAATAATACAACCGTAGGGTTAGATAGGCCACTAAATACCTCTTTTGCTGGAATAATCCCCATTAATCCAAGAGCTATAGCGCCACTCATTGCTGTAACCGCGAGCGGGATAATTTCAGTCACAAATAAAATCGCCATTATGCCTAATACACATAAGGTTTGTACAGCGGGACTCATAAAATATCCTCCTTACATATATGATTTTTTTAGCAAAATACAAACATAATACTTGTTTTATATCTCCCATCCCCCGTTTTTTTACAAAAATGTAAAAATTAGATAGGTAGATAGCACCATCAAGGTCAGCATAACAATTGTAACGAATGCTCCTTGTATAGTGCATGGATATCCGAAATGAACTACATCACCAAAGGCACCCCGTTTACCTAGGATCGAGAATTTCTTTCTTTTTCTGAACCATTTTGCTTTGTTCACTTCACCGATATATATCGCTATTCCCCAAGCGATTAATATAGCAACGGCTAATGATAAGAAAATTTGACTCAATATAGTTAAACCGAGCATATAAAACCTTTCTCTAATAGATGTAATTTGATAACCTCAATACTTCATACAACCATAGATTCATAAATATATGGTTAAAAGTAATAATTAAGAAGAACCCTAGAGGTATAGTATTAGCACTATACCTCTAGTTGAAAATTCTTTCTATTTTGGACCGAACATTACAAGCATGATACCAGCTGCAACAGCAGTACCAACAACACCTGCTACGTTAGGACCCATAGCATGCATGAGAAGGAAGTTAGAAGGATTTGCTTTAGCACCTTCTACTTGCGATACACGAGCAGCCATTGGAACGGCAGATACACCTGCGGAACCGATAAGTGGATTTGTTTTACCACCATCAACCCAACTCATAACTTTACCGAAAATTACGCCAGCTGCAGTACCGATGATGAACGCTACTAAGCCTAAGAAGATAATTTTCAAAGTATCTGCTGTCAAGAAGCTTGTACCTTCCATTGTTAAACCTGTACCTGTTGCGAGGAAGATTGTTACAATGTTGATCAATGCATTTTGAGATGTATCGGATAAACGATCTGTTACACCAGATTCACGGAACAAGTTACCAAGCATCAACATACCCAAGAGAGCTGTGATTGGAGGTAATAACAAGGAAATAAAGATAGTACAAACGATTGGGAACGCGATTTTTTCAAATTTACTTACAGTACGTAATTGTCCCATAACAATTTCACGTTCTTTTTTTGTTGTTAATAATTTCATTACAGGCGGTTGAATTAATGGTACAAGAGACATGTACGAATAAGCAGCAACCGCGATAGCACCTAAGATTTCAGGAGCCATTTTTGTTGCAAGATAAATCGATGTAGGACCATCTGCGCCACCAATGATACCAATGGATGCCGCTTGTGGCTCTGTAAAGCCGAGTACCATTGCACCCCCAAGTGCAACGAATACACCGAACTGAGCTGCCGCACCTAATAAAAGAGTTTTAGGATTTGCAATCAACGGACCAAAGTCTGTCATTGCACCTACACCTAAGAAAATCAAAGGTGGGAAGATTTCGTTTTCCAAGCCATACATGATAGCCGCCATAACGCCTTCTTCAAACCCATTATTAGGGAAGTTAGCCAAAATACAACCAAATGCGATAGGCCCTAACAAAAGAGGTTCAAACTCTTTTGCAAATGCCAAGTATAGAAGAACCAAACCTACAAGGATCATAATTACGTTGTTTATCGTAATGACTGCAAAGCCTGAACTCTGCCACACCTGTATTAGGGATGAATAAAATGCTTCCATATTATTTATCTCCTTTTCCCAAGATCATAATTTATAAATAGGTGTCAATCTTATTCGATTACGATAAGAACGTCACCAGTTGCTACTGTTTGGTTAGCCGCTACGCGTACGTCAGCAACAGTACCATCTGCTGGAGCAGAAATTTCGTTTTGCATTTTCATAGCTTCTAAGATGCAAAGAACGTCACCACGTTTTACAGCAGTACCAGGTGTTACTTTTACATCAAGAATTTTACCAGGCATTGGAGATGCAACAGTTGTTGCGCCAGCTGCTACTGGAGCTGCTGCTGGAGCAGGAGCTGCTGCTGGAGCTGGGGCTGCTGCTGGAGCAGGAGCTGGAGCTGCTACTGGTGCAGCTGCTCTTGGAGCTGCTGGAGCAGCGCCGCCAACTTCATTTACTTCTACATCATATGCAGTACCGTTTACAGTTACAACAAATTTTTTCATAATAAATATCCTCCTAAATTGAAGCTTCCTTCAAATTCGAATTACATAGGACCTTGTATCATTTCCTTAGAAATGTACATTACATATTATCTTTTCCACTACATACATTATAGTGGATATGTGTATTTTAGTTGTCTAATTATTGACGACCAAAGATACGACCACCCATGCTCCATTTTTTGCTTATTGTAGGACGTACAGAAGCAATTTGACTAGCGGAGTAGCCCATTGCAACAACAGCGGCTGTAATAACAGCGATTACATCGTCATTGTTTTTAGCTACTGCTGCTTTTTGTACTGGAGCTGGAGCCACAGCTTTTGATGCTGCTTCGCTTTTAGACTTTGAGTCTTTTCGACGAGTTGGATCTATAAAATATACAATTTTAATCAAGATACCTAAAGAAATAAGTACCAAGAATACAATTGTCATATTGATAGCCATAACCATCCAAGGACTCATTACTTGTTGTTCCATATTCCATATCCTTTCAGAATTTTAAATACGTACGATTGTCAGTGTCACATGCTTTTCCAATTATAATGGAATATTACCATGTTTCTTAGCTGGACGAGATTCGTTTTTGCTAGCTAACATTTGTAACGCATTGATAATGTTAGGACGTGTACTGGAAGGTTCGATTACTATATCAACAAAGCCACGTTCTGCTGCTTTGTATGGAGTTGCGAACTCTTCAACATACTTAGCTGTTTTTTCATCTTTATCTTCATCACGTTTGAAGATGATGTTAGCTGCGCCTGCAGGACCCATTACAGCGATTTCAGCTGTTGGCCATGCGAATACTTGGTCTGCACCCAAATCTTGGGAACACATTGCAAGGTAAGATCCGCCGTATGCTTTACGAGTGATAACTGTAATTTTAGGTACAGTTGCTTCAGAGTAAGCATAAAGCATTTTAGCGCCGTGACGAATGATACCGCCCCATTCTTGGTTTGTGCCAGGCAAGAAACCAGGAACGTCAACAAAGTTAACGATTGGAATATTGAAGGCATCACAGAAACGGATGAAACGGGAAGATTTGTCAGATGCATTGATATCTAAGCAGCCAGCCATAACTTTTGGTTGGTTAGCGATGATACCAACTGTTTGTCCATCAAAACGAGCGAAGCAAGTAATGATATTTTTTGCATAATGTGGTTGAACATCATAGAATTCACCATTATCAACTGTGGAGCGGATAACATCATACATATCATAACCCATGTTCGAATTGTCTGGAAGAAGAGTATCCAATTCAGGAGATACACGGCAAGGATCGTCGCCAGTTTCTACGATAGGAGCATCTTCCATATTGTTGCTTGGTAAGAAACCAAGTAAGTAACGGATTTGTGCTAGGCAATCTTCTTCATTTGCAGCTGCGAAATGAGCAACACCGGATACGGAGTTGTGAGCCATTGCACCACCCAATGCTTCTGCTGTTACTTCTTCCGCAGTAACGGATTTAATAACTGCAGGACCTGTAATAAACATTTGGGAAGTTTGATCTACCATGTAGATAAAGTCAGTAAGAGCTGGAGAATATACAGCACCGCCTGCACATGGTCCCATGATTACAGAGATTTGTGGGATAACGCCAGATGCGATTGTGTTATTGAAGAAGATCTTACCATAACCTGCAAGAGCATCTACCGCTTCTTGGATACGAGCACCGCCGGAATCATTGATGCCAACGATTGGAGCGCCCATTTTTAATGCTAGTTGTTGTACTTTAACGATTTTAGCTGCATGCATTTCGCCAAGGGAACCACCTTCAACAGTGAAGTCTTGTGCGAAAGCAAATACTAATTTACCATCAACTGTACCATAACCAGTTACAACACCTTCGCCAGGAAGTTCTTTTTTCTCTTGGCCGAAGTTCACACAACGATGTTTTACGAATTGATCTAATTCAACGAAAGAATTTTCATCGAACAAAAGAGCAATACGTTCACGTGCTGTCATTTTACCTTTTTCATGTTGTTTTTCGATACGTTTTTCACCGCCACCGAGTTTAACAACATCTAATTTTTTACGAAGTAAATCGATTTTCTCTTGTACTGTGGACATTCTTACACCTCCATGTAATGTACAGTCTTAATTATTTCATTCGTTGACACAATTCAACGAGTACGCCACCTGTAGCTTTTGGGTGAAGGAATGCAATTGCAGATCCGCCAGCACCATAACGAGGAGTTTGGTCAATAAGACGAACACCTTTTTCTTTAAGGTCTTTAAGTGCTTCTTCAATGTTGTCTACACGAAGAGCTACGTGTTGGATACCGTCACGGCCACCATTTTTTTCAATGAATTTGCCGATAGGGCCATCTGGAGTTGTAGTTTCCAAAAATTCAAGTTCAGCATCACCACATGGGAAGAAGCTTACTTTAACTTTTTGTTCTTCTACGATTTCATCTTCTGGAAGATGTTCTAAGCCGAGTGCTGTTGTGTAAAATTCTTTAGTTGCTTCTAAATCATTTACGCCAATACCAATATGGTCTACTTGTAATACTTTGAATGCCATTTTGAAAGCCTCCTTATTTAAGTACTTTTGCCATAATATCATCAACAACAGTATATGGATCAGATTTGTGATTTTGGATTCCAATAATCTTATCGTTGAATCCGTCTGTTTCAATAACAGTTTCATCAACATAGCGAGCGATTTCTTCTTGAATCATCATCACCACTTCATCACGTATACGTTGTTCACGCCGTTTTTTGAGTTCTCCGCTTTCTTCTAAGTAAGCGAAGTGTTCATCTAGAGCATCGATAAGCTCGTCTATACCTTCATCTTTACTTGCAATCGTTCTAAGAATTGGTGGTCTCCAATCGACCTCTTTAGAATCTAATTCAAGCATCATTTCGATTTCGATATTAAGACGATCACAACCATCTCTATCTGCTTTATTAATGGCGAAAACATCGCCAATTTCTAAGATACCTGCTTTAATCGCTTGGATATCATCACCAAGGCCAGGTACTAGAACTACTAATGTTGTATCTGCATTTTTTACGATATCAACCTCAGATTGTCCTACCCCTACTGTTTCGATAATTACGATATCCATACCGTAGGCATCCATCAACTTAACAACGTCTGTAGTTTTCTTCGACAAGCCACCCAAGCTACCACGGGTACCCATACTTCGGATGAAAACGCCTTCATCGAGTGTTAAATCATTCATTCTGATTCGGTCACCGAGAATGGCCCCTCCCGAGAATGGGCTCGTAGGATCAACAGCAACAATCCCTACAGTCTTACCTTGTTTACGATAATGCTTTACGACTTTATCCGTTAGAGTAGATTTACCAGCACCAGGAGCACCAGTAATACCTAAAATTTTGGCTCTACCCGTTTTAGGATATACCGCTTTCATTATTTCAAGGGCATTTTCGTTACCATTTTCTACCGCGGTAATCGAACGAGCTAAAGCGAGTCTTGAACCCTCAAACAGTCCTTTGACTAAATCCATCTTCTCACCGCCTTATAGGAAATGAGGGGTAACCAGCCGATTACCCCTATTAACTTGCCTACTATTTTTTAACATGTTCGTTGATGAAGTCAACGATATCGGATGTAGGAGTACCTGGAGTGAATACTGCTGCAACACCTGCATCTTTAAGACCAGGAATATCGCCATCAGGAATTACGCCACCGCCGATTACTAAAACGTTGTCCATACCTTTTTCTTTTAACATGGATACGATTTTAGGGAACAATGTGTTGTGTGCGCCGGAAAGAAGACTTAATGCTACTACATCAACGTCTTCAGACAATGCTGCTTCAACAATTTGTTCTGGAGTCTGACGAAGACCTGTATAAATAACTTCAAAACCTGCATCGCGAAGTGCGCGAGCAACTACTTTAGCACCACGGTCATGACCATCAAGACCTGGTTTTGCAACTATAACTCTAATACGTTTTTCAGCCATGATAATTTTCCTCCAAACTTCTACTCAGATTATAATGTGGAATGTGGTTGGTATTCACCAAATACATCTCTTAATACATTACAAATTTCGCCTAATGTAGCGTATGTACGTACAGCTTCCAAGATTAAAGGCATCAAGTTAACGTTTTCGTCTTCAGCACCTTTACGTAAGTTGATAAGAGCTGTTTTTACTGCTTCTGCATCACGTTTTGCGCGAACTGCTTGAGTTTTCTTAGCTTGGTTTACACCAACGGAAGCGTCTACTTTGAGAAGTCCTTCAACTGGTTTTTCTTCTACTTGGAATTTGTTTACACCAACGATTGTACGAAGGCCGGATTCAACTTCCATTTGCCATTTGTATGCAGATTCTTGGATTTCTTTTTGAATGTAGCCTTTTTCGATAGCGATAACTGCACCGCCCATTTCGTCGATTTTTTTGATGTATTCTTTAGCTTCTTCGTAGATTGCGTTTGTCATAGCTTCGATGTAGTAGGAACCGCCCAATGGATCAACTACGTCAGCAAGACCGGATTCATAAGCCACGATTTGTTGTGTACGAAGTGCAACTTGTACAGATGCTTCAGTTGGAAGTGCCAACGCTTCGTCACGGGAGTTTGTATGCAAGGATTGAGTACCGCCCATAACTGCTGCTGCTGTTTGTAATGCTACACGAACGATGTTGTTATCAACTTGTTGTGCAGTAAGCATGGAACCAGCTGTTTGAGTATGTACACGAAGCATCATGGATTTTGGTTTTTTAGCACCAAAACGTTCTTTCATGATATGTGCCCATAAACGACGGGATGCACGGAATTTTGCAACTTCTTCTAATACGTTGTTATGTGCGTTCCAGAAGAAGGATAAACGACCTGCGAATTGGTCAACGTCAAGACCTGCTTTAAGAGCTGCTTCGATATAAGCAATACCGTCAGCAATTGTGAAAGCGATTTCTTGAGCTGCTGTGGAACCAGCTTCACGAATATGGTAACCAGAAATGGAGATTGTATTCCATTTTGGAACATATTGAGAGCAATATTCGAAGATATTAGTGATCAAACGCATGGATGGTTTTGGTGGGAAAATATAAGTACCACGAGCTGCGTATTCTTTCAAGATATCATTTTGAATTGTACCTTTAAGTTCTGTGGAAGGTACGCCCTGTTTTTCCGCTACCGCAATGTACATTGCAAGCAATACGGATGCAGGAGCATTGATAGTCATGGAAGTAGATACTTTACCTAAATCAATGCCTTGGAAAAGAATTTCCATATCAGCGAGGGAGTCGATAGCAACGCCTACTTTACCTACTTCACCTTCAGCCATTACGTCATCAGAGTCATAACCGATTTGAGTTGGTAAGTCGAATGCACAGGAAAGACCTGTTGCACCAGATTCGATAAGGTAACGATAACGTTTATTAGATTCTTCAGCTGTCGCGAAACCAGCATACATACGCATTGTCCAAAGACGACCACGGTACATAGTAGGTTGTACACCACGAGTATATGGGTATTCACCAGGGAACCCTAAATCTCTCTCATAATCGAAACCTTCAAGGTCAACCGGAGTGTAGAGCGGTTGTTTAGGTAAATTTTTACGTTCTGGGAAACGTTCGCACGTTTTAGCGTAACCTTCTTCATAAGCAGCTAAACCGGCTTTTAATTCTTCCATAGCCTTAGTCATAATTCATCATCCTCCTAAGAATATAAGATTATTTTTTCATGCTTCCTGTTTCAGTGAAGCGTATATGCCAAGAAAGTGCTTCATTGAGCAACATTGGTGTATGGGCATGTTTTGTTGCTTCAATAGCTCTTTCGAGGTAATCACGTAATGCAGGTTTGTAATCTGGATGAGCACATTTTTCAATGATCAAACGAGCTCGTTCTGTAGGACACAAACCACGAACATCAGCCACACCTTGTTCTGTACAGAAAATATCTACATCATGTTCAGTGTGGTCAATATGGGAAACCATAGGAACTACAGAGCTGATGTCCCCGCCTTTAGCGACAGAGGAAGTACAGAAAATGGAGATGTAACCATTTCTTGTAAAGTCTCCAGAACCACCGATACCATTCATCATTTTAGTACCCATGATATGTGTGGAGTTTACATTACCGAAAATATCGAATTCAATAGCCGTATTCATAGCAATGACACCCAAACGTCTTGCTAATCCAGGGTTATTTGAAATTTCTTGTGGACGTAAGATAATTTTCTTACGATATTCTTCAATATTATCGTAGAAACGTTTCAAGCCTTCTGGAGAAGGTGAAAGCGCTGTACCGGAGCATACTTCTACTTTACCGGCATCTATAAGGTCAAACATACCATCCTGAATTACTTCAGTGAAAATCGATAAGTTAGTGAATGGGCCTGCTGCCAAACCAGAGATTACTGCGTTTGCTACAGAACCAACACCGGATTGTAATGGTAATAGATTTTCAGGTAAACGACCTGCTTTTACTTCATTTGTAAAGAATTCAATTAAATTTGCACTCATGCGTTTTGCATCATCATCGATTTCTGCAAGTGGACGAGTTTTATCTGTAATATCACAAGGAACGACAGCTACGATTTTATTTGGATCACATGGGATATAATCTGTACCGATTCTATCGCCAGCGTGTTCAATCGGAATCGCTTTTCTGAAAGGCGGATCCAATGGTTCGTAGATATCATGCATACCTTCTAAAGAAAGTGGTTGAGAAACGTTAACTTCTACAATTACTTTTTTAGCTTGGCTTACAAAAGTTGGGCTATTACCAACAGATGTTGTTGGAATAAGTCCACCATCTTCACGAATGGCTGCTACTTCAATAATCGCAACATCACAATCGCCGTAAAATCCTTCACGAACTTGCTGTGCCATATGGCTTAGATGCATGTCGTTGTATTGAACTTTACCGCTATTGATAGCTTTACGAATATCTCCATTCGTTTGATAAGGGAAGCGACGACGAATACCGTTTACACGAGCTAATTCACCATCAATTTCGTCGCCTACTGACGCCCCCGACCAGAGATCAATTTGGAAAGGAGTTTTCTTCATTCGTTGTGCCAATGCCATTGGTACGGCTTTGGAATAACCGGATGGAGTAAAACCACTCACGCCAACTCTGTCTCCTGGGTTAATCAGTTCAGCAGCTTCCTTAGCTGTGACAATCTTAGAGTGTAATGCTTTATTAAGCACTCTTCCTTTGATGTTGATCACGACTACCAACTCCTTTTTACAAAAAAAGTTAAAACCTATATCGTATTGCCTATCATTTATACACTCTATAGCAACACGGAAATAGTTTTAATCGTATCCTCCTCCCCGAGTGATACGACAACCTTAAAACGTGACAGTTTCCATTAACTGGAAGTTTCCCGTATACACGGGCTATCCCCGCTGTCATCGGTTCTATTTCACCATATACATGGTTGAAAACTTTGTAATGCTGATTAAGTTGTTACTGAAATTCCTTATATACATTTATTCTATTTAGTTCTATAT